>OLPN01000014.1_pt1 | contig 216930 bp, 212 predicted proteins | sample 1672601 | NCBI WGS metagenome assembly OLPN01 (sample SAMEA3136704, study PRJEB25190) | human gut metagenome | reverse complement strand
GAAGATAGACCTAGATATGTGAGGTTTACCACAAAAGCAAAATGCCCGTAGAGCCGATAAAATAAGGCTTTGCGGACATTTGAGAAGATATAAAAAGATAGTTAAAAAGACATATATAATTTCTTACTAAATTTTATTAAATGCTGTATACAAAAATATGGACATTTTTGTTTTAAAAAGTATCCTTATTGGTAATTTTATTAAATTCTTTGATTTATTTCTTATAGTTATCTCTGTACTGCTTTGGAGTTTTTCCGAATCTTGCCTTAAAAATTCTATGAAAATAGCTTAAATTGTCATAACCTATTGCAAGTCCAATATCTGCAATTGGTATGTTAGTCTGTGTCAGGTAATATACTGCCTGATTTAATCTTTTTCTTTGAACCAAATCCGTATAAGTACTTCCCGTCAGCTCCTTAATCTTCTTGCTAATCCAATACACATCATAATTAAGGTTCTTTGCCAAATTAGTCAGTTCACCATCTTTGTAATTCTCTTCTATGTATCTTAGAATTGTAATCAAAAGCTTTCTATCGTCGCTATTATTGCCCACCTCAACTCTGTCTGTATTGTTTAAAAGCTGAACAAAAAGAAGTCCCATTGTAATCTGATTTATGCTTCGCTTATTTAGGGAATCATTCTTTATGGTCCATATTAAATTTTCAATAAGATTCTGCACAGGCAAAACATCTGCAACTTTAAAATGAAGATAGCTATATTGCCTTTTTTTCCAACCAAAGATTCTATAATAAAATCTTTCAGTGGACTTTCTTCCATTTCAATCATATTAAGTGCCTTGTTAAAAAATTCTGGAAGTATTATAAAATTAACCGCAACATCATTCTCCTTTGCCGGAAGAATCTCCTGCACTGCATTCATGCTTAAAAATAACAGTTCACCTTTCTCCAAAACCACCTTATTATCGTTAATAATATGTGTGGTACTGCCCGAACACATATAAATTACTTCAATATAGTCGTGAGTATGCTTTGGAAAATGTATAAACCTTGTATGTGGTCTGATTGTAATAATCTTTCCCTGCTCCAAAAGCTTGTTTGCATTTATTATATCCGACTGCTGCTCCATATAAAGCCTACGGTCAATATTGTCCCTTCCCTGAAGAATTTCCTTTTCTTCATCGGTTATATTTCTTAACTCTTTATATAATTTTTCATCCATATAATTAATACTTCAATTTTTCTCCTATTGTAACTCTTACTATAATACGTTTTTACAATATTCTAATGTGTATTATATTTTTTTACAATACTTTTTTGCAAACAAACTACTTAAGTTTAATATCAAATATGAGACTTGTTCTTAATTCTTCTATACATTTTCTCCTTCTTAATCAATCTCAAATGTAAACTATGGTATGTCATATCCCATTTTTTCACTTTATTCCAAATCCAATATATCTCTCAACATATTTGATATCATTCAATGTCCTAATATCAGTATTGGCTATCATATAACTAAATCTATATAACTAAATTTGTTTTGTTATTTAGCTATTATTATATATTTTTTCCAATAACCACAATCCTACAATCATCCCCTTTCCCATTATCGCAAGTAGACAACATCAGCATCTGCTCTCCATACTTGGGCTTATTCTCCTGTCTCCACAAACTATGCTCCTCTACCTTGTCAATGAACTCATCATGCTCTTCCTTATTCCTTGCCATTACGAATTTCCAGTATTCAAACTTATGTATGTTAACACTCATCACTGCAAACACCTCATACTCTCTCTTTTTATCCGTTGTAAAATATATCTTTCTGTGCTTATTAAAAACTCCTTATCCTATTTGAAATTGTATTTTGACTTGTCCTTTGCTCTTACGCATGCAAAACATCCAAGTGCAATTAATAATGAAATAAGTGAAACTACCATTCCTACTGTTTTTCCATTAATGCCTGTCTGTGGTGTGTCAGGTACCACAGGGATTCTTTCGTCTGTAACTGTACGTTTCTGAACTTTTCCTGTGTCCTTAATTCTTATTTTCTTATCCTTTGCAGCCTTGTAATGTTCAGGTGCATCAACTTCCTTAAACATCTTGTCTGTCATATTTGTAATCTCCTTTTTCTCTTTTGATTAAATTGTTTTTGTTTGACCGTAGTTCTACTTTAGTCCTTTTACTTTCCAAATAGAAGTTAGTGGCACTATACCTTTTCCTTTAATCAACTTCTTCTTTCTTTTGTGACCAACGTTAAACAAATTTGTTTTTTTATCAGGCTTAAAGTTCCAGATCCCTTTGTTTATCGGCTTTTCAAGCAAAAAAGAAGAGCTATTTCAACTTATTAGTCAAAATAACTCTTCTTATTCTTGATTTTGTTCTCAAAATGTTCTCATAAGAGACTTATATTCGGTGCTTTCCCTTTATTTATGGGGTGTTCTAACATGTGTTCCCTTATTCAAACTTGGCTTGTACCGAGTTCAACTTGAACATATTTGTTTAGGTTTCGTGTGCTTTTATCTGTTAATTTACCTATATTATATTATTTGTATTATCCTTCTGATTTCGTGTTGCCATAGTGTTGCCACGGAAGTATTATAACATAAGTCAGATTTTATTTCATTAAGTTATTTTAACACCTATAAAAAATACGTTTCAAATTTAATGAACTATCATTCTTCATAATGACATTTTATACACAATACTTTATTTTTTAGTGCTAGTGCATAAAATAATCTAATTGCAAATCAATAATTTTCATTACGCTATATATTATAATGTATATAGTACAATATATGACTATTTACGTCATATAAAAATACACTGTAATTATCATTATTTGACCCTGCTCTCAGGCTATAATAGTCTCCTTCATTTATATTATCTGTTTCAAAGTCATACTTATTGCTATCCTCCATACTTTCATAAGGGAACTTATCAAAATAACTCTTTATATCATCTATATTTTCTTTTGTTACAATAGAATAATAACTGTTCTCCTCAAATTTTTTATCCTCGCTTTCCTTATAGAAATATTTGCAATAATCTATATAATCTTGAAATCCATCACTGTAATATTCTTCACAGTTACTATACCCTTCAATAATCTCATTACTTTTGGAACTGCATGCACTCAGTAATATCATACACAATATAATACATAATATATTTCTCCTCATACATATCTCCTCTCTATCGCACCTTCACTTGTTGCTTGGTAGTATAAATAGTAATGAAAGTATCATTTCACACTATTCTTATACTTCCCAAAGGAAGTATCATCAAATCAAAAATGCTGATTTTATGCGGCATTCCACCGCATCTGTTTCATCTAATGTTACTCTTTTCATATCTTTTTCAAAAACTTTAGTTGCAAATTAGTTGCAATGATTCAATATTGCTTCTACGAAATTCATGGCAGATATAATCTACTTTTACAACTAAAAACGAATAATCAAATGTGGCTTGCGGGTGCTTTATCATGTCTGCTGCCACACCCACTATGAAAGGAGCTTTTCTATGAGCAATCAACACAAACGTCCAACAATAAGTTTTAGAATCAGCGATGCTGAACGCAGACAAATTGAAGCCCATATCCTTGCCAGCGGTATGATGAAGAAAGATTACTTTGTCCGTTCCTGCATATATAACCGAATCTGCGTTGTAGGCAAGAAAGAAACCATATATCCGCTTGTGCAGACTGTTAATGCTCTGTATCTGCAACTGCTTGAAATGCAAAAAACATTTACTGAATGCTGTGAGCACCAAACTTTAAACAATCTCACTACATGCAATGAAATCAAGGAACTACAGACCGATTATAATAATATGCTTACAGCCATCATTGATCTGCTTGATGGCGCTAAGTATCTGTGGGAAGGAGAACATAATGAAACAAAATAACCCTTGTTGCCTGTTTGGAATGTATGAACCTAATACAGATTCTGTTATTGTTAATGCCATCAATAATACATATACCGGCACACCTCTAACTATCAGTTGCGAAAAATGCAATTCAGCTGTCTTGCTCGATACACCTGATGATATTGTGTATCTGTATCGGCTAGCACAGGAGAATTCTCTGCTGTATGCTGAATTAGCTTGTAAACCTAATGGATTACAGGAATATGTGGATGCTATGAATGAATTCAATTAATTTTCCCTAGTTGAGGAAGCATTTTATTGAAGTTAGTCTCATCTATGTCTCACCAGTATCGTAATGATTTGAGACTGGTGAGACTATGTTTAAATTCCAGTATTTTATTTGAATTACAATTTCTTCTCCACCTTCTCCAATTCATCCAACAATGCTGGTTTTCTTGGATATCTCTGCATCAATTCCTCAATTAGAGATTTAGCAGTATCATTCCCCTTCCATTTTATAAGCTGTGCAATATTCTTCGTTATCTTTTTATATTCTCGTCTATCCTTTGCCTGAGCACAGCTTTCACTTATTTCCTTATAACACAACTCATATATCTGCTCCGGATATTCCTTCACCAAATATTTTCCATAACAAAACAAATCATACGGATTCTCCATTACATCTTCAAGCAATCTCTTCTTTTCATTTTCTGAAATAAGAACACTGCGGTAGCAAACAGTTCGCTTGCTGTCCTTTAATTCATCCAATAGGCTCTCGTAATTCTCATTCCACGTACCACACGCTTTGTAAATCTGTTTCAAAACACCCCAGAACTTCTCATTTCCCATTAATAACAGCTTTTTTGCCTGTGCGATTTGCTTTTCCCTGTTGTTTCCTGTCCTATATATGTCATATAGCATATTATTCCAATCTTCCGGATCGCCACTACGATAATGCCATGTATTTTCTGCATTTGCCTTCTCTAAACAAAGCTTCTCTGCTTCATCATAATTCTTCGCTTCCATAGCATCCTTAATCGCTATAATACGGAGTTCATTTATCAGAATATTCTGATATAACTCCTTCTGCGTATTCTCTTTGCCATATAAATGTCTATGTAAAAGATATCTTACAATCAAATCTTCTTTTTTCGTGTATTCTGGAAAATAATCCTCCCGCAAAATTTCCAACAAAGTATCTAAAACCTTTTCAAGTTTCTTTGCACTCTTTTCATCACACAGGCAAATTCCACTTTTCAGCAGGTTATAACGCCAGTCAATCCAACCGTCAAACACACTCTTTTTCGCCTCTTTTAGAATTAATGCTAGTGCTTGATCCCGCATTTGTTGATCCTTTTTTTCGATTTCTTTTGTGCATTTATCTATCAGTTGGTATGTACACATGATAACATCTGTAAGCATTCCCGAACTACTATCCGCATGAGATGCTAACTTAACGCCAGATACCAAAATGTATGTAGCCGCCTCAAGTGCAACCATATAGCCACGCTTTTCTAAGGTCTCAGCACACATATCAAGGCAGTCATGCATATCCATACAAATATTATCACAGCTGCTCCAACCAATGTATCCCCGATGGGTGTTGCATTTAATTGATGCAGCAATTGTGTTTTTCACTATCGGTATAATATCTTCTGTGGGTATCATAGCAGCCCCTTTCTTTTATACAACAATATCAATCTTATGTCTTTCACACCATTGCCTTGCACTATTCTCTAAAATATACTTTATTCTTTGTTTTTCCATAACTATTAAGAATATCCAATTTTTCTGCCTTCAATAGCAGTCGACTTGCCGTCTTTATTTCCACTTTCAATAATTTTGCTGCAATAGAGCTATTTATTTTTTTATTTGTATCGAGATAGTGCAAAATAATCTGCATTCTTGTTCTTTCCAATTTGGACATTGATTCGGACATTGCCTCATTTTCTTCAAAATCGTGAGAAACATCATAATTCAGATTCGGCATTACTACAGTAAACTGATATCTGTCCGAGCGAAATGATGGTCTTTTACTCTCATCATAATTAATTTGAAATTCATATCCACTAATAATCTTTCCAAATCCACTACCTTTACGCTCCATATATCCAAGCCTGTTGAACACATCCGCAAGAACCGGATTTCTTCTGGTAGAAGGTACTGTAAGCGGATCTCTGTCCTGAATCATGGACCCATCCGGCATTCCTCCCGGAGAATAGATTTCCATTCTGTCATCGTATATGTCAATATGAACTTCACTTCCATTTACCAGATAATCACGATGTGCTAAAGCATTTACGAGTGCTTCATGATAGCTCCGCCAAATGTATTTGCAAACGCACTAACACTTTTACACCAACTTTTTGGTTTCTTTTCCTCCAATGCCAGCTTTTTATCGTATTCTGTTGCTTCACCAATTAAATCTTTTATATTCATACCAAACATTCACTTCCTGTTTAATTTATAGTCTTTACCATATTTATGTTTTCATACAATTCATCTGTCGCATAATCACCTTCACACACTTTTATAACCCAACTCAATTTGCTCCATAACAACTAGCTCCTTTTCAGCATTTCTTATCCACTTCCGTAAAAAAGTACTCCAATGTATCCACAAACATATCCGCATCAAACAATTCTTTTATCTGCTTTCTGTCCATCCATGCAACCTGTGCCACTTCATCTGTTGTGGCATTGCCTAATTCAACCTCTCCGTCATATTCAAACAGCCAAACGTCCATAATATCATTAAAGATTTTTCCCTCAATGATTTTTCGTGTCTTTGTAAAAAGAACTTGTCCATTTTCCGGCATTAAATCAACTCCAACTTCTTCCTTTGCCTCCCGGATTGCTCCTAATAAACTATCCTCTCCTTTTACAACCGAACCCCCTACACATTCCCACATCAAAGGGTATGTCGGTCTGTTTGCTGAACGCTGCGAGATAAGGTACTGTCCCTTAGAATTACGAATCCAAACGTGCACCACCAGATGGTATCCGTCTATCGGTAACTGTTCTCCTCTGACATGATCTTTTCCCAGAAGCTCTCGGTTCTCATTGTACAAATCCCATATTTCTGCATCCGGCATATACTCCACAATATCCCCAAAGTCTGCATGTAATGTTTTGCAGATTTTGCTAAGAATTGTAAGGCTCACCTCTTCATCACGGCGAAGCTTTGTCATTGTGTTAGGAGCGATTTCTGCCTTTTTACGCAAGTCCGATTTGCTCATTTTTTTATCTACTAATAATTTCCATAATCGTTTATATGATACAGCCATGATAATTTCTCCTATTCCGTCTTCACATTGTATATATTCTACGCATCTATCGTGTCAATAAATTTGGGAATAAACTCCCTAAAATATCTCCTATTTTTCCAATCATTTATATTGCCAATAAATGCTATTCTATATTTTGCTCTGGTGCATGCAACATTAAGTATATTAGCTTTCTTTACTACCCAATTCATTGCACCTGCACTTTTATTTGAACAACCTAATACCAAAAGTACCTCATTCGCGTCTTTACCTTGAAAAGTATGCACTGTACCAACACAATTTTTGGTCCACTTTGACAAGATTTCCTTATCATATCCTTTTGCTGAAAAGTAGCTAATGATAAACTTACGCATTGATTCTGCAACTGTTCTAAAAGGTGTAATTATAAAAATCTTATCATCTGTCTCAAACAAATCTGAATATATATGTACTGCATCTTCCATTAATTGGCATACTCTCTCAGCTTGATTTTTCACAAAATGATCCTTGCCACCATTTTCTACTCCTTCAACATTAATCCATCCAGATTTTTTTATCAAAAATGGATTTTCTGGTTTCAAATATTCTTCCTTCTTATTTGTTTTATTAAACATTCTATTGTCATATGAAATCAAATTTGAAATAGAAAACATTGGTTCTATGCACCTTCTGTGAACAACCAACGGACAACCAACCTGGCGTTCCCCGATCATACCGTTAAACTCATTTATATTATCAGCAAAAGTCTGAGCTGAATTTTCAATCACCTTATATTCATTTGCTACACAAGTACTATCAGCCAGTATGTCAATTAGCACTTTAGGAATTGTTACAACAGGTTCTACTTGCAATGGATCTCCCACAACAACTGCTCGCCTTGTTCTATAAATTGCTCCTAAAGCAGACTGTGGAACTGCTTGTCCCGATTCGTCAATTATAAGCATACCTAAACTCATATTTCCTGCATGCTTTAAAAATCTTCCGACAGATGCAAATGTAGAAGATAGTACAGGTATCACTATTGACAAGGAATTAAACAAATGCGGAAACATCTCCTTTTTTTCTTCCATTGTATATTTCCCATTATTATATGCTTCATATACAAATAGATTTCTTTTTATATATGGCGACTCCAAAATAAATGCTTTTCGCACCTGTAGTGAAGCAAAAAACAATTCTTCTCTAGCCATATCATATTCGTCAAATGTCCACGGACATGCATTCTGTGAATTCTCAGATTCCTTAATAGCTTCATAGAAATTTCTATCCGCAAAATTATTTTTGTATTTGTTTTTCAACGACTCATTATTTCCATATACTTTTTCTTCAAGTATCTGTACTTTCTTTTCTAGAGTAGAGATTATGCTATATTGATTTTCAATTTTTCCACATACTTCTTCTGTATTTCTCACGGCCAAACTATATCTACGTTTAATATCTTCGTGATTAATTATTAACTCATCGACATATTTTTGTTTTTCAGCAACATGCCTACCTATTTTCCCTATTCCCAAAAGGATAAGTAGTTTCTTAAAAATAGAGCTATGTTCCTTAATATACTTAATTTCCCCTTCCTGCTCTAAAGTCTCCTGTTCATTACTTTATAATTCCGTTCTTACATCATTTAACTTTATATTTAATTGCTCCTTTTCTATGAGCAACTGTTTTAAGTCCAATTTACTCTTCGCTAAACCCTCTCCTTCTTTATAAAAATCATCCAAGAGTTTTTGGTCTTTTTTGATGCCTTCTCTTAATAACAAAACCTTTCTTTTAGCTACATTAAACTTATCAATAGCTTCATCCCACGAAATACTATCTTCTCTTGCCAGATCTAATGTCACTTTATCCGAAGCATCATTTTTTTTAGCGAATACACAAGATTCTAAAACTTCAGTAACATAGGATTTTCTTCCCATACGAGCTGATATTAATCCCCACGCACCTCCTTCTTTTCCCAAAAGATTATCTGCTACCGCTGAAAAATACACTTCTTTATTTATCTTTCTGTCGAAGTAATCTGTCCTAGTTTTATCTTTTTCCATATCGCCAGATTTCGGTAAATCGAGCGTGATATTTTCTACAGCTCCATTATTATTTGATACCACAAGAATTCCATATTTAGAAATTTCTTCTGGTATTTCATAATATTTTTCTGTATATCTAGCATTTGATGTGGATTCAACTTTCCTAGGAACAAAATTACTACCACTAATTCCATATTTAATTAAAACTTCTGCTAATTGGACAACATTTGAAGCAATGATTTCTTTCAAAAGAGTCGTTTTTCCCGTTCCTGGTGGTCCATTTACTGAAAATATTTTTTCCTTTCTATCGTTTTCTGATATAGCTATGTTTATAGCTATTTGCTGCATTAATGTCGGAGAAAACTTTGATGGATATTTTCCCATCGGAAATCTATCTACTTCTAACCATTTTTTCATGGAACAAACATCACTGTCTATCATTATCTTTTTTTGATTTCCTGCCAATAATGAGGTGGTATATTTTATCAAATTCTCATTATTCTTATAGTTCTTCTGAACATTTTCTATTTCGTCCAAATAAAAACTGGTAAAGTCACTTGTTTCATCTTCTTTTTTTAAACCTTTACATGCATATACTTTATCCGAAGCACTTTTTAGCCCAACTTCACTTTCAGACTCAATTCTCAGTTTATCAAATATAATATTTTTTACTATTGTTACATCTGTAAACTCCAATATTTGTACATTATTTTGTTTAAGTATCTCATTTACTTCTTCATTTAGCTTCCATATATTTTCTTGCATAATATTAACATTTATGCCCTCGGCTTTTATCATACAAAGTACAGCATAAAAGAACGGACTGACTTGCACGCCTTCTTCTGTAATTTTCCCATCTAAGTCTATCTGAACTGAGAAAATGTAAAATCTACCTGACAATTCGTTTATCTCTGCATATTTTTCCATATCTAATTTACATTTTTCAGCCATTTTTTCCACAAAGGTTTTAATTTTGTAACAGCCACAATAAACATTTGCACGATTATACAACTTCTCATCAGATTTATGTTTTTGTCTCAAATACTCATTATGTGCCTTGTATTCTTTTAATGGTAAACTTCTTGTACTGTAAGCATTATAATATGCATCAAACGGAATATCTTGTTTTCCCTCTTTTATTGTTAAAGTCAATTCGGGATAATCCGATGGTGTAAAATATTCTTCTAATTTCCAAAAATTAAATATCTTATTACATTCCGCTGTTAAAGATCTATTTCTCATTATATACCTACTTTCTAATCGGAACACGCATGACTATGCTTCAGCTCCATTTCATCTTCCATTTTTACAAATCCATATTTTTCATATAAAGGCCGCCCCATATCTGTCGCCTCCAATGCAATCTGTGATACGCCCTGTTTCTTCGCATCCTTTACCAGTAAATCCAATGTATGAAATGCAATCCCCTGTCTCCGATATGCCGGTGCCGTATACATATTCATAATATAAGCCTTTTTACCTGTTGGATTATGATATGTCGGCATAACCTGATAAAAACTGACACCACCAGCACCAATAAAGGTTTCGTTATCATACACCAGATATCCAATATGCTCACCAGTTTCTAATGTGTTCTTATAATACTCATAGGATTCTTTTTCCACCAATGACATATCCATATCATTCGATAGTTTGTTTGCTGCACCAAATCGTACACAGCCTGCAATTCTTCTATTGTTGCTAATTCATATATCATAATCATTCTCCATATTTTACATATCAATCCATTGAATAAATGCCGTCTTATCCGAGCTATTATATCCTGCACTTCGATAAAAGTTTAATGTACTTTCTTCCTTAGAACCTGTAAGTAACATCATCTTATAACAACGATTCTGTTTGGCAATCTGCTTTGCAAAATTCGCACTGAGGAGATGCTGTTATAACAGAAGCACCGTCTTTGTACGCCTGAGCATCTATTTCCCATTTTTCTGCTAATGTCAGTATTTTTTGTTCCATAAAAACTCCTTATTTTGCTATAACATCTATGTAAAGTACACCGTTTTGCATATTTGCATTAGTTATTTTAAATTGCTGACCTTTTCTTTCTCAGTTTTGGAAGAGGAACTTATGCTATTTACTGTATCCTGCAGGTTATATGTACTGTTACTTACTCCTTGTAACGTAGATTTAAGTGTTCCTAACTGAGTATCCAAGTTATTGGAAGACTTTATGATGTTGTCTATCAAGCCTCCCACTCCATTCAGCTTATCCTTATATAATGTAATTGTTGCCATTCTATTCCTAACCAATGTTCATTACCTGAATCATTTTACTAATTACAAATTAGTTTTCTATTTACCAAATATATTTTTTATTCAGATAATTCTTTACACATATATTCCAGTGCGTCACTTTCACTGTCAAAATATTTATTTGTGGTCTTACATCCTCTCTCAGAATAATATACATTCCACTTTTCTCCATCTTTCACCAAACAGAACCTTTCATCATCACGCCCTTTGCCCTCTATATTATATCATGCAATAGGAACATGCATTTTTTTCATAATTTTAATAAATTCTTTTTTATCCATTATAATATCTCCCTCAAATATCCAACCTTTACCAATCTCTTAATCAACGAAGGCATTTCAATTTGAATACCCATACCTAGCATATTGAACGTAGATTCGATAGTCGATGTAGTTACATTATTAATGTCCTTAACAACAGCATACTTATGATATGCCCATAAATTATCTCTGTATGGCAATGCTCTTTGACCAAAAGGTGTTCCTACCGGAGAAGTATATTGTCCATATTTAGAACCATATCTATCAATAATAGTTCCTTCTCAATCTCTATATTATTGATTTTCTATATATGTCAAACACATCGACATTTTTTTCTTCTAATAGTTCTTCGAATTTTTCATCACCAAACTCTTCAATGTATTCTAATTCTTTGTCGGAAATTGGCACCATATATAACCAATTAATAATTATATTTTCATATTCTATTCCTTGTAGCTTCTCCCAGAATATTGGAATAGTATAATAAATATGCTTCATTTCTAGTTCATCACAATAATCCGCGATAGCATCAATCGCCACCATTCCTGGCTTACATATGTAATTATCTTTAATAATATTAAATGCACACGACGCAACAATATTAGGAAATTCGCTGAAATCACTATTACACATTCCAATATATTCTACTCTGATTTCTCTTCCGTCACTACAAACCAAATCAACTGGAAACTTTGATAGTCCAATAGTAGAGTATGTGTTAAGCCCTATATCTGGCCTATCTTCTCCAATATAAATATCAATACTGTTTTCATTTGTGTCATCTGCAAAAGCTAACACTTTAGGTGCAAGTTTTATTTCTTTATGAAGAATTTGAAAAATATATTTTTTTTGTTGCATATTTCCTTTCTCCTATTTCTACTTTTTCTATTTTTTATAATATAATCATGGTCCTAGATATAAATCTGTTAAATCTTCGCATACGTGACTCCTATTTGATGACGACAATTCTGGTCTATAATGTGAAGGATTATTATGTTCATCTAGAAACTGTTTCCTAGTAATTCCTCTTTCCCGTGCACTTGCTCTATGTTTTCTAAACTCATACCCAGGCTTATGTCCCATATCCCATGGTTCATCTTTACTCATTGGTCGTCCTGTTTTAGGATCGTGAACTATACCATCTGGAGATGCTTTTTCAACTTCTTCCCATGCTTTATCTCTTACACCTTTTCTGAATCCCGAAGGACGACTATATGCATCACCTGCATTATGAACAAGAATATGCATATCTCCTACATAATACGTATGATACTCATCTACTTTAATGTTATATACCTCTGCACCATCAGCGTTTGTTTCTCTAAGTAAATTATCAACACGTACTACATTTCCACTGTTGTTTAATAATTCACTATCTATTACAAGGCTCATTGCAGGGACAAAACCTTTTCCCTCGACCCAAAATGGATGGTCTGCTGTAGTAACTATTTCTTCTTCTCCAATGAAAATATGTATCAAATCATTTGTCTTTCTTACAAATGTATCTAATACCTCTTTGTATTTTCTTTCCATCGTATCTGTATCTGCTGCTAAAACCCTATCTCCAACCTCGATGTCTTCGATTTTTTTTAATCCATCTATTGTTAATACTAAAGTTCCTGCGACAAAACACTTCATAGTTGTTGTCATACCACCGGTAAATACTGCAAGTGCCGACACACTTATTTGAAATACATTATAAGCTTTATTTGAATGTAGCTTTTTATTTAAATCAGCAATAGGATTATTTTTATTATCAATTGCCATATCAGCTAAAGAAATCATATCAAATCCAGCCATTCCAAGGCTCAGCACTTTTGATACCGCTGCCGTTCCCTTTATTGCTTTTCCGAGTTTTGATGCACAACTGATTCCCTTGCCTAATGCGGATCCGGCAACTCCAAGTCCTGCAAAAGCTGCGCCTCCAATAGCACCGCCTACTGCACCTGAAAAAGCACCATCTTCAAATCCGTCAAGGAAAGAACCGCCTTGGCTCATACTTTCCAGTCCACCGGCAACACCACCGATAACTGCTCCTGTTATTGCTCCCCAACAGGCTCCAACCAAAAGTGTTCCACCTATTCCTGCTCCGACTCCGGTTGCTATTAATGCAACTGCCACCACAACTATCACAGCAGTGGCTATTAACTTCCAATGTTTTGCACACCACTCAGCTGCCTTTTCAACTTTATCTACAATCTTTTCGATAGCATTTTTTTCGCAATCCGGTTTTAAATAGTTGTACTTTGAATAAAAATCTTTTTTTGATTTATTGATTTCATCGCGTGCAGAATTATCCCTCTTAACAGTAGTCGTAATAAACTCTGTAACCTGTTTGTTCAATTCGTCTATCACCATATTTTCTTCTTGCTTCTTCAACAGCTCTGTTAATCTCTCTATCGCTAGGTCTCATAATAGGGCCAGCATTTTCCTTACTTTCCATTTTGTTAATAGAGAATCCTTCATTAAATGAGTCTATCGGATTCTCTGCTGCGCCAAGACAATTAGCTGCCATATCTCCATCCTCTAACTGGACATAAACCTCTGCAGCATTAATATATGCATCTACCACATTCTGTACTTCTGGTTTAATTGCGTATAATGAATCATTTATGTACGCTAGTGCTCTTCTATAATGTTCCTTTTCCTTATCTTGTGTATATTTCGCTAATTCCAAGGAAATCTTATCTATGAAGAAATCCATGCATGGTCTGGAAAATCTTTCTGCCCTGTCAATTTCTTCCTCTGCTTCTTCATTTCTATTTTGTAACAGCAATATTTCTTTAGCGATTCTATATCCCAAATATTCAGAAGGTGCAAATAATTTAATCTGATTTGCAACTTCTAACCCCTTCGTATACTCGCCTATCATCCCATAACTTAATGCTTTTCTTTGTAAAATTTCAATATCAATTCCAATAATAGTTTCAGCCTTACATAAATTAACAATCGCATCATCATATTTCTTTAAGTCAAAGCAAAGCATTCCTAAAATCTTATATAACTGACCGGTAACTTCTGGTGAGCATCCCATTTCATCTGCTTTTGCAAATGTTGCAATCGCTTCGGCGGACTGTGAATTAGTAGCAAGGGCATATCCTAAATGAAAATATCTATCTCCATTTTCAGGCTCGCATTCAGTCGCCCTCTCATAATACTTAATTGCTTCATCATATTTTTCAAATGACATATTTGCATTTCCTGCACATAAATATGCATCGGCATTATTAGAATCCATTTTGATGGCTTCCTTTGCTATATCGAGTGCTTCCTGATATTTACCTTGTATAAAAGCCAATCTAGAATTGGCAACTAACGTTTCAATTTGTTCGTTCCTATAATAACCTCTTTATATTTAATCTATTTTATTTTCTTAAGAATATCGACAATTTCTCTGATATCTCTCTCAAATTCTTCATCTGTTATTGGGTGCCCACCTGCTTCTCTGTCACCTATAGCATGTTGTAATTTAACCAACCTCCAACCATACCCTAACGACCTTGGAGCGTCTTCTATTTCTCCTTGAATATTTTCGTTAAGTGTAGTCCTATACCACTCAACTAAATTATCATACAATTCAGAATTTCTATGCGAATTTATTATCTCCAACAATTCCTGTCTTCCTTCCAAAATTCCCTTTTCTCTTAAAATCCTCGCTTTTAAACAATAACAATATTCTACACGCCACCAAATTGAATAATCTCCCGTAAATTTAACGTTTTTAAGAATTTCACATACTTCAATTGCCTCCTTATAATAACCATATATATATAACCAAGTTGCAAGTTCTGTGACATTATCCAAATCCCTCGTCGAGCCAAAGCTACATTTTTTTAGTATTTTTTTACAACAGCTCTGCACTTTCTTCTTATCTACCTTGTTAATTATTTTCTCTATTATATCTTGCATATTTTCCTCATTTAACTTTATTACTAGATGTTGATTAATGGAGTTAATACTGTCCAGTAAACTTCCATATCAGAAATCTCAAGATTTTCAATTTCATCTTCTCCATTTAAAAAAAGTGGAACTTTATATCCGACACATTCGTTTTTTTTCAATATATAATTGTCATTAGCTAAAAACCATTCTTGGAAGAATTCCGAAGCCAGACAATCCTCGTGACACTCGACAATCTCAGAATCATGAAACTCTTCAAAAGTAACCGGTATATCCAGCACTTCACCTGTTCCTGGTTCAAATAGAAGAATATGATTATTTATTTTATTTATCGCAAATATTCTACCCAACCAATCATATCCAAACACATCAATATAATTTTTATATTTTGGAAACGCCTGCTCAACTATACTACACCAATTACTAGTTTTATTTGAATCAAACAATCTATATAACCCCTTTAAAAAGGTTTTTCCATTCATTTGCTCAATAAAATCTTCTTTATTCTTTATTTTCTTCTCTTCTTCAACATATTTCAAAAAATGTTCAAACATAGTCTTCCTCCTAATTAATCTACCATATAGAAATTTCTTAAGACAGTACCGTCTTCCAAATCATGAATCAATATATCAATCTGCTTTCCTAAACTTCTATTAACACTTCTATCTAGTCCCCACATATTATCTGCATTATCTTTTCCCTTTAATTGCAGGTCTATTTTATGATTTATATCTTGATTACTTGAAATTGAATTATCCTTCCTATACTTTGATATTTTTGTACCACTACGTTTTGGAACAGTAGTTTTTACTGTATCTGCTTTGCTAAGATATTCGCATTTTTGTCGTGCTTGTGTCTTTTGTTCCTCTGACCAGCCTTTTTTATTTTTCATCTCAATATCATACGTTCCATCACTATTACTAATCAATCTACAATTTGCATTATGAACTAAAATACCATTTTCCCCAACATAGTATGTATGAAAATCTTCGACTTTGAAGTTAAATACCTCTACACCATCTCTATTTGTTTCTCTGCGTATATTTTCAACACAAAATATGCTTATATTTAAATTTCAAAACACAAGATAATGTAATTTTCCTATCCTTTGAGATTTTTAATCCTTTATAAACAATACTTTCAGTTCCTGTAGCAATATACCCGTCCTGACTCAATCCATATGAACTATCAATCTGATATATAAAGTCTGAACCTATCATTTCATTTGTATTCATCCTATTTAATTTACCTCACAAAATAATTATAGTTTTTGTCTAAAATTTTTATTTCTCCATTATGAACTTTTAGAGATGTTTTATATTACTGATTCCCTATCAATATTTATGACATCAATATTATTTTGTTCAAGTACATCCTCAAATTTTTCACTTCCTTTTTCCTTAATATACTGTGCTTCTTTTTCTGATACAAAAAATGCCATATAAATCTTACATTGATTGTTTATAATAGCAAATTCTTCGGGAAGTATATATATATTGGTAAAATATAGTGCTGTTTTATTATATTTCTTTGAAAATTCAGCATCTATATTATTTATTCCTTCTATAAGTACCCCCTTACCAAAATTCATTTTATTTTCTAATATGTAAAATATTGCATTCATAAAAATTTCTGCACATTTGTCATAATCACATTCAGTAGCTAACACAACTTCACAACAATTTTTTATTTCTTCAGCGTATCCTGACATTCCAAATGTTGCAAATAGTAAACAATCCTCTATGACATCTTTAAACCCCATAAGTTGAACCTGATGTGTATTATCGCTATATGGATCTGATGCAATATAATCCCCCAAAAAGTATTGGTAATGATTTAATATCAATTCTCCTAATTTTTTCATTTTGTAAAGTCTCCTTTTATTCCTTCAAACATATGTCCTTGATTACATTCTGGGCATTGTATTCTGACATCTTTGTTATATATATCCAACACCATTTTTCTTGTTGGCGGTTCATCCTGTGTTTTCATTTTTTGAACACGCTCACTCCAGGTAGATGGATAATGATCTAAATCATAACCTCTCCTCACTTTAATTCCATTTTTTGTCTGAATTTTAATTTTGTTGGGAATAATTTTTCCACAAGTTGGGCATATCATTTCTCCATTTTCATTCTTTGGAGCTTCATTAATAGCATTCTTTAACGTAGTTTTTCTAAAATTTCCTCTTGCATATAAATTTCCCGCATTATGTACAAGTATTTTCTTTTCAGTTATATAATACGTATGACACTCTTCGACTTTGAAGTTAAATACCTCTACACCCTCTCTATTTGTTTCTCTACGTATATTTTCAACACAAACAATGTCGCCTTTATCGTTTATTAATTCACTGCCAATCACAAGATTCATTGCCGGGACAAATCCTTTTCCATTAACCCAGAACGGATGATCAACTGTAGTGGTTATCTCTTCATTCTCAATGAAAATATGAATTATTTCATTTGTTCTCCTTACAAAAGTTTCCAGAACCGTTTTGTATTCACTTATCATTGTTTCAGTATCTGCTGAAAGCACCCTGTCACCAGCTTTGATTTCTTCTATTCGCTTTAACCCTTCTGCTGTTAGTATCAAAGTTCCTGCAACAAAACATTTCATCGTGGTTGTCATTCCACCGGTAAACACTGCCAATGCCGACACGCTGCCTTGAAATATATTATATGCTTTGTTAGAGTGCAATTTTTTATTTAAATCAGCAATCGGATTGTTTTTGCCATCAATTGCCATGTCTGCTAATGAGATTAAATCAAATCCGGCCATTCCAAGACTCAAAACCTTTGATACCGCTGCAGTTCCCTTTATTATAGCTCCTAGCTTTGATGCACAACTTATGCCCTTTCCCAGTGCAGCTCCAGCAGCTCCTAACCCTGCAAAAGCAGCTCCTCCGATGGCACCTCCAACAGCACCTGAAAATGCTCCATTCTCAAATCCATCTAAAAAGGAACCACCCTGACTTATGCTCTCCAATCCACCTGCGACGCCACCAATTACCGCTCCTGTTATTGCTCCCCAACAGGCTCCAACTAAAAGCGGTCCACCAATTCCGGCTCCAACACCTGTTGCAATTAAGGCAATGTCCACTACCACAATGACAGCTGTGGCAATTAACTTCCAGTGTTTGGCGCACCATTCTGCCGCCTGCTCAACTTTGTCCACGATTTTTTCAATTACATTTTTCTCACATTCCGGTTTTAAATAGCTATACTGCGAATAAAAATCCTTCTTTGATTTGTTGATTTCATCCCGTACTGAATTATCTCTACTAACTGTAGTTGTAATGAATTTTGTAACTTGTTTATTTAACTTTTTTAAGTCACTTACTTTCTCTTTCTCAGTTTTTGATGATGAACTTATACTGTTTACGGTGTCCTGTAAATCATATGTACTGCTATTAACACCCTGCAATGTTGATTTTAATGTTCCTAACTGAGTTTCTAAATTGTTTGAGGATTTTACTATGTTATCTATCAGTCCTCCAACACCATTTAGTTTGTCTTTATACAATGTTATAGTTGCCATTCAAATCTTCCAAATCTCCCTTTAAGAACTAATTAATTCGCTTAATAATAAAATATTAAACTATTTTATTATTAATTTTCTAATTCGTCCCTAAATAATATGTTATAAATAGTATTTTCATCATTTTCCGATAATACTTCTAAATTTATATGAACTTGTTCGTTATCATCTTTAATATCATCATATGATACATCCGTAATGCTTCTCTTACCTCTTTCCTTGTCATTCCGAACTTTATATTCCCAACGCTTTCCAACAAAACAACTTGTATTTTTTTCATTAAATTTTACCTTCACTTTCCAGTTTATTAACATAGTCTAATAATTCTGAAATACCTTTATCGTATTTATCTCCAAATTTGCTATGTATATCTTCCGTCATATCCATACTATTTGTAATCTTATTTTTAGTAATCAAATTAATTATTCATGCATATTAACAGCCATTCATCAACAAAATCCCAAAATTTTTTAGCATATATTGGTGCTTTTTTTGCAAACCATATTGTAGCATTATTATCACACTTATTATTTAAATCAATAACAACATATCCACCTGAACCATTTGAAAAAAAGGAATATGATGTTGACAAGTCTATCCGTAAATCTAATTTCATATCTTCAATAATTCCCCATTCATATTCATCTAAACATTCTACATTTTCCAGCGGCATTATACCCATATCATCATAATCCAAATCAAAAAATCCATTATGTAAATATTTATAAAACTTTGATATGTTTTGTGGGAGTTTTTGTAAAAGACCTTCATCATTTTTTACATCAGGTAACATTCCTTGATAATACAAAATTTCATTTTTATCATTTTTTAACTTATAGATAACAGAATATTTTCCTTCTTTTTCGACAAGTTCAAAATCCAACAAATTTTGTTGTAGAAAACTAATTACCAAACTTAATTCCGTTCCACAAATTTCTTTCCACAAATCAAGCATTTTTTCCTTCCTTTTGTTCAAATCATCTTCCTCAAATACTTTTTTCCAATTTATAGGGAATTGTTTATTTAAATTTGAAATGTCGCATCTACTATATTTATTATGTAATATTATACTATCCAATCTAACTACCTCCTCATAATAAATTATTAATCAAATTTTGTAATTCTACCTCTAATATCTTCTCACTTACCATCATTTTTTCTCTAAAACTTTGCGAAATTGGTATGTTATCTTTTTTATATACTGTCCATTTTTCAAAAGATTTAGATCCTTTTGATGCATTTGCGGATTTTGATAGTCCAACAAAATTTTTTTCGTAATTAAGAACTTTTAACTTATTCTCATAAGACAACTTATCAAAATTATTCATTCTTGTAATTCTGTCCATAGAAACTATATGATCTGCTTCTAATCTCTTATCTACTATTTTGCCTGGTATTGCCGGATCTTTTTGTCCTACAACGAAATTCTCGTTAACTTTATCGCGAATTCTATTATTTGGTGTTTGTTCTCTCAAATCATCATATTCGCTTTGTGTTATCTTTCTTGGTCCATACTTAACATCCATATAATTTGCATTATGAACTAAAATACCATTTTTCCCAACATAGTATGTATGAAAATCTTCGACTTTGAAGTTAAATACCTCTACACCCTCTCTATTTGTTTCTCTACGTATATTTTCAACACAAACAATGTCGCCTTTATCGTTTATTAATTCACTGCCAATCACAAGATTCATTGCCGGGACAAATCCTTTTCCATTAACCCAGAACGGATGATCAACTGTAGTGGTTATCTCTTCATTCTCAATGAAAATATGAATTATTTCATTTGTTCTCCTTACAAAAGTTTCCAGAACCGTTTTGTATTCACTTATCATTGTTTCAGTATCTGCTGAAAGCACCCTGTCACCAGCTTTGATTTCTTCTATTCGCTTTAACCCTTCTGCTGTTAGTATCAAAGTTCCTGCAACAAAACATTTCATCGTGGTTGTCATTCCACCGGTAAACACTGCCAATGCCGACACGCTGCCTTGAAATATATTATATGCTTTGTTAGAGTGCAATTTTTTATTTAAATCAGCAATCGGATTGTTTTTGCCATCAATTGCCATGTCTGCTAATGAGATTAAATCAAATCCGGCCATTCCAAGACTCAAAACCTTTGATACCGCTGCAGTTCCCTTTATTATAGCTCCTAGCTTTGATGCACAACTTATGCCCTTTCCCAGTGCAGCTCCAGCAGCTCCTAACCCTGCAAAAGCAGCTCCTCCGATGGCACCTCCAACAGCACCGGAAAATGCTCCATTTTCAAATCCATCTAAAAAGGAACCACCCTGACACATGCTCTCCAATCCACCTGCAACGCCACCAATTACCGCCCCTGTTATTGCTCCCCAACAGGCTCCAACTAAAAGTGGTCCACCAATTCCGGCTCCAGCACCATTTAGTTTGTCTTTATACAATGTTATAGTTGGCATATATTATCCCTACTTTATCTAAATTAAATGGTCATATATTTTTTATGGTATGCCATATCAACACTAGCCGTTCTCATAGCGCTATCAGCATCACTTATCAACGAAGCATATCTGATAGTATTTGACTTTACAGTCGCTAATTCTCCATTTAACTTTGTTATTTCACTGTTTAACGCAGTTTTTCTTCCTGAAAGATTCTTTTTTGCTTTGTCAATGCCTGAAAAAGCCTCCGCAATATGTTTATTTGTTTTTATAACTTTTGCTGAAAAAACCATTTCCAAATCTTTTTGATTTCCTCTACTTGATGTTCCTATGTTTTTAAACTGTAAAGCTGCGGTCGACAAGTGTTTAGCAGATTTTTTTATCTGTCCATCAATTTCACTATCTTTTCCATTTATTCTAGTCAAATCTTTATATGTCTCTGATACTTTTTTTAATTCAGACTTTTTGGGCATTTATGCTATTTATTAACTGCTGCTTTTTGTTTCGTCTGCAGTCTTTTCTCTTGTATATTTTACTTTATTTACATAAGCAGTCTCATATCTCTTTTTTGCTGCTAAATATTCCTCTTTATGTTTTTTTGTTCAGGTGTCATAGTTTCATCTCCTTATTTTCTTCATACATTGTTGTCTTTTCTTTCGTACCAATAAAATAGCACTCTATTTTTTCTTCTTCAACATTTAAAACTAAATACTTTACTAACTTTTCAAAATTTTTTAAACAATCCGTATATTTATCATTGAAGTTTCCTACAAATATTTGAGCGGTAGCAATCTTTCCTTCACTTTTTTCAAACACCACCTTAGTTATATCTTTAGTTTCAATCTTTTTCCTTAGACCATACCATTTTTTAATAATCACTTCATTTTTAAATATATATATTTTTCTTGCCCAAATAGAATATAAAAAAATAGTAATCCCACCAAAAAAGACAATCAGTGCAACAGAAAATATTGTATCAACACCTATATTTTGTTTTTCTATAACGTATAGATTTATAAAACCTACCAAAGAACAAACAAAAAAAGCAAAAAATAGCATAACTAATCTTATATATCCAGTACCATAAACCTTAAAATCATATTTCTTCTTTTTTAACATTTATTTTTCCTACTTTCCTTTCCCCAATTCCAAAAAATAGCTTCTATTTTTTCAAATCGTGAATCTTCTAAACTATGTGCTAATGATTTTGCATCTATTGTGAATCCTTTGATTTCTCCCTTTTTAATCTTCAGTTCCAATTCAACACTATTGTTCTTAGCACTTTCTAATATATTTATCATTTCATTATAATCGCCATTGTCATACATTCTGCAATCTGACAGTATAAAGGAAGCATAAAAATATTGAGTTTGTCCATTTATTTCACCATATGCCTCTATACTAAACCCTCCAGCCTCAATATCTTCCTTCTCCCTTATGTAATAAAAAGGTAATTCTATTTTTTTATATTCATATTTACTAAATATTCCCATATTTTTTCCTTTTCTTATATACACTCTATTCTAATATTGAAAATTCACAAATTTAGAATAATCTATTTTCACATACGCTTTTTCTTGATTCAGTTCATTAAAAGCATCTATATATCCATTTGTTATGTTTTCCATATAAGAATCAGTCATTTGAGCTACCGTTCCATTCCTAATAGTTTTCCATGAAAATGCTTTTGCATTTCCATTCTTTAATTTTGTTACAACCATCTTGAACGAAGCATCATAACTACCTCTTCCACTCAATCTCCTAATTGCATTATTATTCGAGAAGAGTCTTGACAGTTTTCTTTTTGATTGATCTATATGTTTTCCAAAAATCTTCCCTAGTCCAAATGTTAGTCCTGCGCTAATTACTGAATTCCCCATAATTTCTAAAGAAGATTTTTAATCCTTTATAAACAATACTTTCAGTACCTGTTGCAATATATCCGTCTTGACTTAATCCATACGAACTATCAATTTGATATATAAAGTCTGATCCTCTCATTTCATTTGAATTCATCTTGTTTTATTTACCTCACGCTTCAATAATTTGCTTTATACTTTCACTTATTTAATTAAAATTTTGGAGATGATTGTCACTAACTACCAAAATAGAGTTTATTCAGTTAATCTCTTGCAAATGTATTCTAATGCTTCACTTTCACTATTAAAATATTTATTTGTAGTTTTGCAACCTCTTTCAGCGTAATATACATTCCATCCATGTTCATCTTTGTTCAAGTAAAAGCGCTCATCATCACGTCCTGTTCCCTCTATATTATAATAAAAATTAGGAACGTGTTTTTTTTTCATGATTTTTATAAATTCTGTTCTATCCATTATAAAATCTTCCTCAAATATCCAGTCTTTATCAATTCCTTAATCGACGAAGGCATTTTGAATCGCATGTCCATTTCCGACATATTAAACACAAATGCGATAGTCGCCATTTTCTATTTTCTAATTTTAACTATTTAATTCACAAGTGTTGCCCTAAAATCATCTATCAACTGTTTTATTTCAGCTAATTTTGCAACATTCTGTATCCATCTATCATTTATTGACGAAAATCCATATATAACACCTGCACATCCTCCAGCAAGAGCTGCAATTGTATCTGTATCGCCGCCTAGGTTTACTGCCTTCAATACAGTTTTTTCATATGTGTTTTCATTGAAAACCAACCAAAATACTGCTTCAAGAGTATCAACAACATATCCTGTTGTTCTAACTCTATCCAACTTTTCATTTATAATTGTTTTTTCTAATATTCTATTGAAATATTGCCATTCCCCCATATATTCATCTTTACATTCTTCTTTTACAAAGTCTATTGTTCTATCATATGCTTTCTCTTTGCTGCAACCTTTATATAGATTTGAAACAAAATTCACATATATTATTCCTGCTAAAAGTGAACGTTTGTGTCTATGAGTTACTGAAGAAACACTTTCGACCATCTTTTTCTGATCTTTGTTAGTTATGTTTAAAAACGCTATAGGTAATATTCTCATTAACGAACCATTTCCATTATCATTTTCTGTACTTCCACCACACATCGTAGGCAAAACTCCTTTTATGATATTTTCTATGGCTATTCTTGTCGAATTTCCTATGTCAAACATAACCCCCTCTGGTGTAAACATTCCTTCCTTATAATATTTAACAAAATAATTCGATAAACGTTCAAGCGAAAATCCATCAATTAAACTGGCGATTAATGCTATCATTAATGATGTGTCATCTGACCAAACTCCAAACCCTTGATGATATGTGCCATACGCACGAAGTTCTTTTACCGGATCTATGCTTCGTTCTACTCTGCTAGTGAATTCCACAGGAACCCCAATCATATCTCCAATACAAAACCCCAATATGCCGCCATATAATGAATTATCTTTATCTGTATAAATATCAAATTCTATTCTGTTTTTACTTTCAAAATATTTACATTCTTTTTCGCAAAATAGAACATAATCCGGTTTGTGCCTTATTTTGTATTTTTTACATTTCATAACATTACCAATGATATTATATCTGCATTTTTCGCACTGAGGAGATGCTGTTGTAACAGAAGCACCGTCTTTGTACGCCTGAGCATCTATTTTCCATTTTTCTGCTAATGTCAGTATTTTTTGTTCCATAAAAACTCCTTATTTTGCTATAACATCTATGTAAAGTACACCGTTTTGCATATTTGCATTAGTTATTTTAAATTGCTGACCTTTTCTTTCTCAGTTTTAGACGAAGAACTAATACTATTTACCGTCTCTTGTAAATTATATGTGCTACTACTTACTCCTTGTAATGTAGATTTTAACGTTCCTAACTGAGTGCCCAGATTATTTGAAGATTTAATTATATTATCAAACAATCCTCCAACACCATTTAACTTATCTTTGTATAATGTTATAGTTGTCATATATCTCCCTAATATTACTAATACAGTTTGAGCAGTTTACATAATACCGTTTTTTAATTTTTTAAATTGTTCCATTCGTTGTGTTTTTTCACATTCAGTCAACATGTTAACTATCGGAATGTATTTTATTTTTTCGGTCAATGTTATATTAGGGTCAATACCTTTTATATAAAAGAATATTCCCCATGCCGCTGAATTAACCGCTAGTTCTTCATTACAATTCAAATAGATATCACACAACATATCGAACATCTTTTTCCCTGGTTTACAGTAATATAACTCTGTAACAATGATGTATAAGTTTTCTTTTGACTTTTCATAATTTTCTTTGAAAATATCTAGGTAACAATCTTTTCCCGTTGAGTTATATAATACTTTGGCAATCATTCTACTTTCCCGACTAGGGATTGCACATTCAGATAGTTTATTTTGGAGCGCCTCTATCCCATCATATTTTTTCAGCTGTGGCAAATAGCAAGCTAATTCAATGTTTGATTCATTATTAAATCTCTCCCATATTATATCTTCCAACTCATCACGTTCCCATTCATATATATTTTCAAAAATATTTAATTTGTATCCATCCATCTTTTCTCTAGTAGATGCATTTATAAAACTTAAAAACTGTTTGTATTCACTACTATTCTCCATTATAATACAATCTCCTCAAATTGAACTATTCCTTTGCCAATTTTATCTAATAATATTGGTTGTTCTATAGTTTTGAAAACATTCCCGACATATCCATCTGAATGAACATATTTCACGCTTCCTTCAGCACCATTAGCATATTGTTTAGACAAAGCTTCCCATAATGGTTTTGCTTGATTTTTACCTGCATCCCAATCTGGCAATACTTTTGATAAACTATTCCATCCATCAAATACTTGTCCACCTGGAGTTTGTTCAAGCATTGTTCTATTATTATTTGCCGCATAATCCATAGCCCCTTGTTTATTTCCACTCCAGAAAACTGCTCCATCTTTTTTTGTGGATGTATCAAAAAAAGACGCCATTTTTTGATAATTTTCATTTATCTCCTATCATTTAGTAATGTTTTTGCCACACTCATCAAACCAATCTTCAAATAAATCAAAAATGTTTTTGTCTCCTGTTATAACAATGTCCTCATAATTATATTTTGAATCCAATGCTTTAGTAATTACATTGTATATCAATCTAAATTCATATGGGCGTTTTGCATCATAAGCCTCACAAACATTTGTGATATTATCTAAATCATCCTTTGCACAATAAAAAAAATCTCTTATTTCTCCTGATGAAAACCAATCATCTCTTGTATACAATTTGCCTTCTTTCTCAAAGAAGAAATTTATATAGTCCATTTCGTCATTTCGATACAAATATATATATATTTTTTCAGCTTCCTTTCCTGAATTGCTTAACAATTCCAAGCCTAACGATATTACACTTGCTTGAGCATCAACAAAAGCGTCTTCAAATCCTTTTAACATTTTATACCTCCTTAATTTTTAAAACTTATCATTTCAAACTTACCGTCTATTTTATAGGAAACATCAAATCGGCTCGGCCGTGACGAGCCTTCACTGTATGCTAAATTAATATCTATGTCAGTAACCTTTTTGCCATTATTCATTGCATCAGCCCAACTCTTTTCCATCGCTCTATATGTCCTATTGTCTCCTTTAACAGCTCGATTTAATGTGCTTCTTTGCGATACAAGATTATCAAGTTCCGGAGAACCACCAAATTGGTCTGCAAATATGTGTCCCGCATCATCACCTGGTAATTTATCTGCTGTGTAAGGATTATGTTTTAATCTACCATCATGCGTTTTAAATTTTAATTCATCAGCATGAGCACTCACAATATTACCATTAGAATCTGTTTTATATGTATATCCGTTTTCTCCTGTAGTGTATTCCTGATTCGGTTTTAATGTTCCATCTTCATTCATATGTGGTGGGCAATTTTTATTGTGCACCCAAATTCCACAATTGCCGACAAAGTATGTATGATAATCTTCGACTTTTATGTTATATACATACTTATCTTCAATGCATTTTTCTCTATATATTTCATTAACCAAATATATATCACCATTTGAATCGAGAAGTTCATTGCCAATACATAATAATGCTGCTTCAACACAAGATATTTCTCTGGTATCAATCCCTCAGTTTTCATTATAGTATTAACTTTAATAATATCATCATATGACGATTCTCCTTCTTGATAGAAAATATAGAATTCTCTATCTTTCATTCTTAAAATGTTTTTTGAAAACTTACCATGAATTTTAATCATTTATTCCAAGTTTTGATATATACTCCATATTAATACTAATCAACTCATAAAATGGGACTATTTTTTTTGTTGCATTTTGTATTACTATTTCATCAGACCATAAAAAAGGATATATCAAGATTCCTTGATCTATTTCAACATTTGTTGCTAAATCTCTCCAATTTTCCCATCTCATGCTCTGATAAAACTCATTTATATTTCCTTGTGCAAGCCATGCAATAAACTCTGAATATTCAAAAGATAAACTCTCCCATTCCAAAGTATCTGGTGCTAAATACCAAACCTTTCCAATGTCTTCGCAGTATTTACCTTGATTTATAGCAAATATGCCGCCAATTACATCTGTTGCAACAACAAACATATTTTTTTCATATTTCATAAAATACGAATTAAAGTCAATTATTCCATCCTTCTCTTTATTTCCCCTTCCAATTACTCTTACCCAATTATCTACTAATAGAAATTCCAAGTTGTAAATGATACATCCAAGTACTGAATTAGTTGTAACACCTATTTTTTCAATAACTCCGGACGTTTTCACTTTTGCATTATATACATTAATCGAATTTCCTGATGTCTCAAACATCTCCTCTAATTCATTCCACAATGACATTTTTAACTCTCCTATTTTAATCAACAATTTTTATGTAGAATTACTTGTTATTCTCGATTAGAAATTCAAAAAAAGATTCACCATATTTTTTCACTTCTTCCTTATTTATCGAATCAAAAGGTATTTCAATTATTGTAGTCCTATCATGATCAAATTCAAATCCATATGCCATATCTCCCCCATCAGAACCAAAATATTTAATTCCTGGTAAGAACTCATCGACAGCATATTCTTGATTTAATTCAATTAGTTCATTTATTGGCCAAATTGATAAATAATTTGCCTTTCCAATTGGCCCTTCTATACCGTTTGAAAATAAAATCAACTGCTTATACTCACATGGTAAACTAATATTCCACTCCTTTTCAACTTTTTCTATCATTATCTTTGTGGCTGGTGTTTCCTTATCCATTTTTTTTAGAATCTCAAGTATACTTTCATTCATTTTGTTGTTTCCCTTCTACTACATAATATTAATAATCTAAGTATCTTTTTCTATTTGTAACTGCAATCTTTTCCAAAAGGTTGTCAGCTTAGCATGCAAATACAGCCAATGCCGACACTCCTATTAGAAATATATTGAATGCAGCTTTTTATTCAAATCAGCAATAGGATTATTGTTATTTTCAAAATAAAGTTTGAATTTTATTAATAATTTTGGCAAACTATCGTTACTTTGTTACAACATATGCATCTAAAAGCATATGCAACTGAATCATATCCAAGGTCTTCGATTAATGTTTCTATATCATCTATTCGTTCAATCATCTTCTTATCTAACAATTCCTTAAAGTAGTCTATATATTCCTCATGACTTTCTTGCTGTATCGCAATTATTGTGTTAATTCCTTCTGAATCTGTGTAGTCACATACATATATATTCACCATTTATCACTTTTAGCTTAATATCAGAAATGGAGTCCGATATATACTTTCTCATTATCTTTGCAATGGACGCATTAAATGTTTGATTAGCTACTTTTATTCCTATCATTCCCATATTTTCCATTTATAAGATAGTTTGTTCCTTCTTTCTTCCTTATTGTTCTCATTTTTTATAATATTGATTTTCTATATATGTCAAACACGTTAATATTTTTTTCTTCTAATAATTCCTCAAACTTTTCATCTCCATACTCGTTAATGTATTCTAGTTCTTTATCTGAAATTGGCACCATATATAGCCAATTTATAATTTTATTATCATATTCTATTCCCTGTAGATTTTCCCAAAATATAGGAACAGTATAATATATATGTTTCATTTCTAACTCATCACAATAGTCTGCAATCGCGTCAACCGCAACCATTCCCGGTTTGCATATGTAATTATCTTTTATAATATTGAATGCACACGACGCCACAATATTTGAAAATTCATGAAAATCACTATTGCACATTCCAATATACTCAACTCTTATTTCTCTCCCATCCTCACAAATTAAATCAATTGGATACTTTGATAATCCGATAGTGGAGTAAGTGTTAATTCCTATATCTGGTCTATTTTCTCCAATATAAATATCAATACTATTTTGATTTGTATCATCTGCAAATACAAGGCATTCTTCTGGTACCAATCCTTCAGATTTCATTATATAGTTTACCTTTATAATATCATCATACGATGATTCTCCTTCTGGATAAAATATATAAAATTCTCTAATATCTGTACTATTTTTTTTATTAGACGCAATATCTATAAAGTCGAAAGCTAAATCTTCTTCCGGAGTTCCTCCATTGCTCTCTAACAAAAAATTAACATATGCCTCTGGGAATTTTGTATTCATTTTTTTTTCATATTTCGAAATATCTTCCTTTGTAAGTTTTATCCCTTCATCAAACAATTCCATATCAAACTCCTTTATTTGTTTCTTACAACTGATGTACCGCCTGTATGTGCAAATCCTCCTGTAGTACAATCATGAATATCCCTTCTAACTAAAATCATACTTTTGCCATCTTCCATATGATGCCAAGTATATCCTTTTGGTGGTTTGCTGCCTTTTCTCCCAATTGCCATATTTGCATTTCTAAAATCTGTTGTATTATTACCAGTCATATTTATCTTGACTGGTTTCGGATAATCCGGATGAACATAAGGCGAAAAGTCGGGATATCCTTCTGAATTATAAGTTACACTTACCTTTTTTCCATCTATCACCTTTGTATAAGTGGTTGAGCCATCAGAATTATTAGTTTGAATTTTATTAATAATCTTGGCAAACTATTGTTATTTTGTTACAATATATGCATCTAAAAGCATATGCAACCGAATCATATCCAAGATCTTCGATTAATGTTTCTATATCATCTATTCGTTCAAGCATCTTCTTATCTAATAATTTCTTAAAGTAGTTTATATATTCCTCATGACTCGATTGATTAATAAAATCCGTTTTTTCCCACTCACCAATATATTTCATATAATCATCACAGCAAACTGGCCATTCGTTACTTTGAACCCATGCCACTGGTGGAGTAATACTAAGCTCACCTACTTTTTTTATTCTATCTCTTACAATTTTTGATTGTATTTCATCTGGAATATAAACACTTGTTTTTGATTGCGCCAAACACTCAACACACACTGATTCAATATTATTTTTCTCAAAATATACACCTTCTAAACAATCATTCTTACTGCCACAAAACTGACATGCTTGTTCAGTAAAAACAGCATTTTTTTTGACATTGTCAAAATATTTATATGTTCTCATCTCTATTCACCTTACCTTTAATAATTATTTTACTTGATATTCCATCTTCCACTATCCCATTCATTTTCCCAATATTTTCTTTGCTGATATTTCCATTGCGTTCGATCAATTTTAGATTTTTGCGTATGATTTGGATGATTTTTTTTATAATTTACCCCTAACCTATGATCTGTTCTAGTCATTTCTTTAAAAGGTCCATTCGGATTTTGTTCGTCATGATGTATTTCTATTGAGTATCCATCTTTTTTACTTTTAGGTGCTCTTCCTCTTTCTGTTGGTGGATCAATTTCATCATTAGCAACCTTAGACTTTATATTCTTAGAGATTAATTCGGTATCATAATCCGCATTGTGAACTAAAATACAACTCTCACCAACATAATATGTATGATAATCTTCAACCTTGAAGTTAAAGACTTCTACACCATCATTGCTCGACTCTCGAAGAATATTTTCAACACAAATAGCATGACCATTATCATTTATTAATTCACTTCCAATTACTAAGTTCATTGCCGGAACAAATCCTTTGCCTTTTTACCCAGAACGGATGATTTGTCGTTGTAACTATATCTTAATCGCCAATGCTATATAACGAATCAATAAATTCATTAAATGAGTTACATACTTTCGATATTGTAAATTTATTCTTTTTCGAGTTAAATAAGTCATGGTTTGAAAAATATATATTTCCATTAAACTCACTTTCATCTAGTCTTATCAACAATAAATTGCCAAATGAAGTTCTAGCAAATGGTACATATTCTTCTGATATATAATCCTCATCAACAATATCTCCATATTCAAATTCCATTTCATTTAAAGAAAAAAATTTTTCTACATCTGTCTCCTGCACAAATTCAATATTTGTATTTGGATTTATCTCAATAAATGGATGTGTAAATAATTCCTCTCTTGGATATCCTCCATTTGATTTGAGTAAAAATTTTTTGAAGTCATTTGGGAAAATCTTTCCTATTTTTTTTTCAAATGATTGAATTTCATCAACCGTTAACTTTTCTTCAGATTCATCTAAATATATCTCTTTCATTTTTTCTCCTTTTAATTACCTCTAAGAGCAGACGCTCCACCAGAATGATGAAATCCTCCATGTATTTTTGAATCAACCAAAAGCATCCCCTTTCCATCTTCTAAATGATGCCATGTATATCCATTTGGTTTTCCATAATTAGATTTCATCATTGACAAATCATGTTTTTCATTTCCATTCAAAACTAGTCCTTTATCACTTGGATAAACAGGTTTTGGAAAATCCGGATGTGTTGCATAGTCTTCAAAACGAGCGTAATAATTTCCATCTTCTCCTTTTGTATAAGTTACCTCATATTCTTTTCCATCTGATAATTTACGCTTATAAACCCTATCACCATTATCTTCTGTTCTATCCAAGTATTTTTCAGCCGGTGTACAATTTGCATTATGTACCCATATCTCATTTGTTCCAACAAAATATGTATGAAAATCTTCAACTTTAATATTGTAAACATACGTCTCTTTATCACATAGTTCTCTATATATTCCATTAACAATATGGATATTTCCGTTTGAATCAACAAGTTCATCTCCAATGCATACTATTGATGCTTCCAAAAATCCTCTTTCCATTACATAAAACGGATGATTCTCTGTAGTAACCAGTTCCTCATCATCAACTACGAGATGTATTAATTTTTTTACTTTTCTACGAAATACTTTTTCAACACACTTATATTTTTTATCTAACGTTTCTGGATTTGCTGAAAGAACTTTATCTCCAACATTAATCTTGTCTATTGCACATCTTCCGCTTATTGTTGAAACTAACGTTCCCTCAATAAAGCATGACATTGTCGAAGTCATTCCTCCAGTAAATACTGCCAGCGCAGATATTCCTGTTTGAAATATATTATACGCCTTGCTTGAATGTAGTTTTTTATTCAGATCTGCAATAGGATTATTTTTATTATCAATAGCCATATCAGCTAAAGAAATCATATCAACTCCAGCCATTCCAAGGCTCAACACTTTTGATACCGCTGCCGTTCCCTTTATTACTTTTCCGAGTTTTGATGCACAACTGATTCCCTTGCCTAATGTGGATCCGGCGACTCCAAGTCCTGAAAAAGCTGTGCCTCCAATAGCACCGCCTACTGCACCTGAAAAAGCACCATCTTCAAATCCGTCAAGGAAAGAACCGCCTTGGCTCATACTTTCCAGTCCACCGGCAACACCACCGATAACTGCTCCTGTTATTGCTCCCCAACAGGCTCCAGCTAAAAGTGTTCCACCTATTAATCATAAGCTATAAATCTTATTTTAAATGCCCAATGATTTGCTTGTTCAACAATATCAAACGTTTCTAAACTTCCTATTCTATTTCCAAATATTTCTTTTATCTTTCTTCTAATTTCTATTCTAATCCCATTAAACTCACTTAGTTGCATACCAAAAATCTCCTATCATTTAGTAATGTTTTTGTCGCAATCATCAAACCAATCTTTAGCCAATTCAACAACACTCTTTTCACCTATATCGATAATATTTTCATAGTTGTACTCTGAATCAAATGATTTTGTAACAACATTATATATTAGTTTTAATTCGTGTGGACACTTTGAATCATAAGCATTACAAATATCTATAAGTTTTTCTATATCCTCAACACCACAGTCAAAAAAATCACTTATTTTTTCTGCTGGAAACCAATCATTTGTAGTATATAATTTCCCTTCCTGCTCAAAAAAAGCATCAATATAATCAATATCATTATTTTGATATAAATATACATATATCTTTTCTGCTGTCCTTCCTGAATTACTTAATAATTCTAAGCAAAGTGAAATCACACTTGCTTGCACATCTACAAAAGCATCTTCAAATCCTTTTAACATATTATTTCTCCTTAATTTTTAAAATGTTTTCTTCAATGCATATCACCATTTGAATCGAGAAGTTTCTTTCCACTATATTTATGTAATAATCTCTATTTTGTCTCATCTATATGTTTTATTATATATTTTACCATTTCATCATAATTCTCCATCAATGGATCCAGTGACACTATTTTCTTTTTATTTTTATAAATATGAACCCTACAAGCATTAATAGCTTTTCCTGTATGTGAAGGCATAATAACTTTTGTAATATCATCTAATTTAATTTTAATGTGTCTACCATACCATTTTCTTACAATAATACATTCATCTGTTGCTGTTATTTTATATACTAATATTCCAAATATTATAAGAAAAATAGTCATATCAAAAAATATAGAGCACACTATCCCTTCAATGAAATAGTCATTATTAGATATTACACTTATACAACAAATCACTGTCCAAAGAAGAAACAAATAAAATAATAATTTTGCTATTCCTCTTGGCTGATAACACTCTAATGCTTTCACTTCAAGCCCTCCTCGTATTTTTATTTTTCTTTACTCTATTATGTATAGCTTCTCTATAAACTCATCAAACGAATCTGCAACTTTACTCATTAGTAAATAACCATCATTAGTATTCTCTAACTCATGATCACAGAAGAATATACTTTCCTGATTCTCTCCACCTGTTTTCATACAAATTGGATTCCCCGCTGAATCATCGGCAAATACAAGGCATTCTTCTGGTACCAATCCTTCAGATTTCATTATATAATTTACCTTTATAATATCATCATACGATGATTCTCCTTCTGGATAAAATATATAAAATTCTCTAATATCTGTACTATTTTTTTTATTAGACGCAATATATATAAAGTCAAAAGCCAAATCTTCTTCCGGAGTTCCTCCATTGCTCTCTAACAAAAAATCAACATATGCCTCTGGGAATTTCGTATTCAATTTTTCTTCAAATTCCAAAATATCTTCTTTTGTAATTTTTATCCCTTCATCAAATAATTTCATATCAAGTTCCTCGAATTACAATATTTTTCTCTATTCGTAATATCCTTTTTCTCCAAATAAAATGCTTTCCATCTCCCCATCTGGTGCGTAAATACCTATTGACATATCAACACTAATCATTCCTTCGTCGTCCTGTTTAAGTGATTTTTCAACATTTTTTGCCACAGCATATGTTGTTGGGAATAATAATTTCTCTCCAATATATACTTCCACATCATTAAATATCTCTACGGCTTCGCATTTTCCTTCATCATTATAATATACATGACAAAATCCTAAATCGTCAGTCAAGTTATTAGAACAATCATTTTTAATAAACTCTCCCTTAACCGCATATTTTTCTCTTACTTCTTGCTTTGTCATTCCAAACTTTATATTTCCAACACTTTCTAACAAAACAACTTGTATTTTTCATTAAATTTTACCTTCATTTTCTAATTTATTAATATAGTCTAACAATTCTGAAATACTTATATGTTTTCATTTGTACTATCTGCAAAAGCTAACACTTTAGATGCAAGTTTTATTTCTTTATGAAGAATTTGAAAAATATATTTTTTTGTTGCATATTTCCTTTCTCCTCTTTCTACTTTTCTGCTTTATATAATCTAATCATAGTCTTAGATATAAATCTGTTAAATCTTCATATGTGTGCCCTCTATGTAATAACTCCAAGACCAACTAGTACACCAAATATAATTAATATCAAAATAAACGGAGACAGCATAGCAAACTCTAATTTTCTATTACAAATTCTATAGTTTTTTATTATTTGTGGAATTCCATACTTTATCCAAAATTCTCCATTAACATTTCCGAAATATAAGCCATAATGCATCGCCTTTTCTATATGCACCTTTGAATCTAAACTCAAATCCTCAGATGTCAGTTTCTTATATTTGTAATATATTAATTCCTTTATCTTTAATTCTCCAGAGTTCCAAGGCATAACCTTAAAGGAATCTTCCAAACAATCCCATAAGAAACAATCCCCTTGGCTGACAAGCTGTTCAGGTCTATTTTTAAGTATTCTTGACAAATTATTATATTTCACCGGTACTGACAAATTTTTGTATCTATATATTAATAATTCAGCATTAATAACGCCAATTGCGATATTATTTTCTTTTAAAAAATTTAAAAATTTTTCCGAATCTTTTTCATCTATATATCCGCAAAAGGTTGTATCATATGAATTCATATAATCATCATAAATATTATCTATGTAAATTTTATTATTTGTTTTATCCAAATTAACAAATATACTTCTTTTATTTAAATAAAGTTTGTTTTCATAAGCTTCTATTTCAAATTTTTTGCTAACCCATTCATTTTTCTTGGCTTTACGCGATATAAATATCACATGAATCATAACTGGTATGAAAAATAATAAATCAACTAAAAATAATAAATCAACTAAAATTTCAATATGCTCATTTTTGTTAAGGTTAACCAGTAATGCCAACGAAATGATAAATGTAACAAACCATATTCCTATAGTTTTTAATATTTTTAGCTGAACTTTATTTAGATTTTTTACATCTAATAATTTTGTACAAACCTCCATAGGTTTCCCCTTTCCATTATGTTTAAGTAATTATCTCTATTTTTTCTTCACCGATATGGTCTAATAGATAATTTTTCATTTTATCATAATTTTCCATTACAGGGTCTAAAGATAATACCTTCTTTTTACCTTTATATATGTGAATTCGAGTAGCATCCACAGGCTTTCCACTTAAAGTGGCAAATACAACTTTGGTGATATCATCAATTTTAACTTTTACACGTCTGCCATACCATTTTCTTATAATAATATAATTATCTATCACTGATATCCTATATACAAATATTGCAAGTATCCCCAACAAAATAGGTATTATAAAAAAAAGCGCATACACTATATACCCACTTGTTTCTTCATCTTTCATTACTAAATGCCCACAGAAAGGAATCATTCCCAAGCACAAAACAAAAAAAGCTAATTTTGCTATTCCTCTTGGCTGATAACACTCTAATACTTTCACTTCAAACCCTCCTTGCATCTTTATTTTTCTTTACTCTATTATGTATAACTTCTTTATAAACTCATCAAACGAATCTGCAACTTTACTCGTTAGAAAATAGCCATTGTTAGTATTCTCCAACTCATGATTGCAGAAGAATATGCTTTCCTTATCCTCTCCACCTATTTTCATACAAATTGGATTTCCTGCTGAATCATCGGCAAATACGAAACATTCTTCTGACACCAATCCTTCAGACTTCATTATAGAAATTCGTAATATCCTTTTTCTCCAAATAAAATGCTTTCCATCTCTCCATCAGGTGCATATATACCTATAGATTTATCCACACTAAGCATTTCTTCTTCATTTTGTTCAAGTGATTTTTTAACACTTTTTGCCATAGTATATGTCGTTGGGAATAATAAATTCTCTCCAATGTATACTTCCACATCATTCAACGATATCATATTTCAGCCTCTTCTTTTGTACCTAATATGTAACATTCCATTTTTTCTTTTTCAACATTTTTCAGTAAATAATTTAACAGTTTGTCAAAATTTTCCACTGTATCAATGTATTTATCCTTACTAATACTTGATATGATTTGTATTGTAACAATCTTCCCTTCACTTTTTTCAAAAATAACTTTGTCAATGTCTTTAACATAATATTTTCTTCTTAATCCATACCACTTTTTTATAACAATCTTATTGCCATAAACATATAATTTTGGTGCAAATGCTATATATTGAAACAGCGCTATTCCACCAAAGAAAATTATGAAAAAAATTGATACTATTATTGAGACATTAATCGGCTTTTTTTCAATGCAGTACAAACTAATTGGTCCCCAAAGTACTCCAATAAAGAGAATTGAAAAAAGTATAACAAGACGCATATAATAACGAGTATAAACTTTGATATCATATTTATTTCTTCTCATAATTTTAAACCCCTTTATTGGCTGCACTTTTATCATCAATTCCCGTAATCAAAATCTCTATCTTATTAAACCTTTCATCATTGAGATTTTTTGCCAACGACTCACTATCTAGCTTAAAATCTACTAACCGTTCCTTTTTATATTTCAAATCTAAAACTACCTTTTTATCTTTTGTCTCTTCCATAACCCTCATCATATCCTTATAATCATTACGGTCATACATTTTCGGGTCAGATAAAATAAATGTAGCGGATAAATATTTCATTTCACCATCAATTTTACCGTAAGCCTCAATAGTGATTCCACCTAATTCTATATCCTCATTGTTTTTTATATAACAAAACGGCAACTCTTCTTTCTTATATTCAGCCTTTCCCCAAAAAATCATATTTATTTTCTCCTGTTATTAATTATTTTTATATTTTATTGCCAATATCATGAACATTGAAAAAGCGTAAACTTTGAATAGTCAATTTTTACGTCTATATTGTCTCTACGAAATTGTATCTATTTTTGTTTCATCAATATGGTCTAATAGATAATTTTTCATTTTATCATAATTTTCCATTACCGGATCTAAAGATAACACCTTCTTTTTACCTTTATATATGTGAATTCGAGTAGCATCCACAGGCTTTCCGCTTAAAGTGGCAAATACAACTTTGGTGATATCATCAAAGTTAACTTTTACACATCTGCCATACCATTTTCTTATAATAATACATTCATCTGTTGCTGTTATTTTATATACTAATATTCCAAATATTGTAAGAAAAATAGTCATATCAAAAAAAATAGAGCAAACTATTCCTTCAATAAAATAATCATTATTAGATATTACACTCACACAACAAATCACTGTCCAAAAAAGAAAAAGATAAATTAACATTTTTACAATTTCTCTTGGCTGATAACATTCAATTTTTTTCATATTTTCCTTCCTTTCACACTAATTAAATACTAATTCCTTTATTTCGTCCCATCCCACGCCAAGCACTCCATTTGTAGGGTTACTAAAAATATTTTCTGTAAATTCTGCCATAAATCCGTTTCTATATGTCCTATATGTTATATTTTTTAAACTAGAATTTTTATGTATCAATCTCTTTATAGATCTATTGTAGTCAGCTCTATAACTATGACTCCCTGCAAATCTTTTCGTAATCTTAAACCCAGTGTTCTTTAATCCCTTGTTAAATTTTGTAGTGAAGCCATCAAACCCTTTTGCTAAAACTAATGACAACGCTGTTCCTACTGCGACATTGCTTCCCCACCGACCTAAAGATAATTTTTCTTTGCTAAATATCATAGGAGTACCTTCACTCAGAGAAGTAGAAACAAATACATCTGCTGTTGCTGCTAATGCAAAATTTCCAAACACTTTACTAGCAAATACTGAAACACCAGCAACACCACCTGTTGGTAACATTATAATTCCTCCAATTGCTCCCCCCTACTGCTGATGCCATATATTCCTGTATGCTACTAAATTTGAATTTTCCAGTAACAAATCCACTGGCTATATCAGTTATTAACTGGCTTGCCAGTCCTGCTGCAACTCCAACCAACGCAGCAATAGCCACTGCACCAAGTCCAAATGTAGCAATCGCCAGTGCTACTACGGCAACTACTGCTAATACAGCCAAGCCAACTACAAGTATCTCTTTAATGTTATCCACAAGCCAGCTTCCAGCACTTTTTAATCCATCACACACTTTTTAATCCATCACACACTTTTTCCAATCCATTTTTTTCACATTCCGGCTTCAAATATGAATATTTTGTGTAAAATTCTTCCTTAGCTTTCTCTATTAGTTCTTTTACAGAATTATCTTTCTTTACTGTAACAGAAATAAACTCACCAACTTTTTTGTTGAGTTTCTTTAAATCCCTTATCTTTTTCAGTTTTTGTTGAAGAACTAATATTATTGACTGTGTCTTGTAGATTACAAGAATTAGAACTTACCCCCTGTAAGATTGACTTCAAAGAATTTAATTGAGTACTTAGACCATCACTCGAATTAACTGCATCATTTATGTAAGTATTTATACCATTTAATCTATCCTTATAAAGCACTATAGTTGACATTTTATCCCCCTTAATTCATATATTTATTCGCATTATACATTTATTTACTTTTTTAGTCAATAATTCCAAAATTTAAAAGTCACATAATTCGTTTCTTGATGTCATTTAAATGTTATGTCTACAAATTATTTTTTTACTGAAAAAAGTCGAATAAAACATTTTTACAAATATACTTGTAAGTGTTTTAGATTCGACTCTTATTTCATATAATCTTTATTTTGTTCAACTTCTATTTCTCCACCCCATCTATCGTCTTCAAAAACAATTCTGTCAATGTTTCCTTCAGCTTAGGGTTCAGCTCCTTCAATCTTTTATCCACTGAATTTTCATCATTTTCTTTTATTCCCAATATTGTGTTTGCGTCTGTATCCAGTGCATCAATCAATCTATATAAAAGATCAATGCTCATTTTATTGTTTCCCTCTTCCAGCTGATACACATGTGATTGGCTTATCTTTGCTCTATATGCCAATTCGAACACTGATACGTTCTTTTTTATTCTTAATGATTTAATTGTATTTCCAACTTCTAAACCTTTGTATTCCATATATTCCTCCTGATTTTCTCTCCCAATGCATTGCATCACGTCTGATACTTTTGCAGTAATATAACACGCCAAAAATTATTTACTGCCTTGTTTCTTTTCTCCAGTCGTCACCGGTATATGTGCTGTAGCTTGCTATCGTATTTGTATACGGGTCACGGCATAGTCAACAACTTCAAACTTATATTTATAATAAGTAGAAACTAATCTTATGCATTGCTTAAAGGAGATTTTTCCGGCTCATTTGAGCCTCTTATAATATACTGTTTTCAAATATAAATTAAGAGTTAGTGGCACTATACCTTTTCCTTTAATTAACTTCCTTTTTACTCTTGTAACCAATGTTAAAATAATTTGTCTTTTTATCAAGTTTAAAGTTCCAGATCCCTTTATTTATCGGCTTTTCAAGCAAAAAAAGAAGAGCTATTTCAACTTATTAGTCAAAATAACTCTTCTTATTCTTAATTTTGTTCTCAAAATGTTCTCATAAGAGACTTATATTCTGTGTTTTCCCTTTATTTACGGGGTATTCGAACGTGTGTTCCCTTATTCAAACTCTATAGTTCCAGGTGGCTTACTTGTCAAATCGTACATTACTCTATTGACCCCGCGCACCTCGTTTATGATTCTGCTCATTACCTTTGACAATACTTCGTAAGGTATTTCTGCAGCTTCTGCTGTCATGAAATCTACAGTATTTACTGCACGAAGTGCAATGGCGTAATCGTATGTTCTTTCGTCGCCCATTACACCTACGCTACGCATATTTGTAAGTGCTGCAAAATACTGTCCTATTGTTTTATCCAATCCGGCATTTGCAATTTCTTCACGATAAATTGCATCTGCATCCTGTACCATTTTAACTTTTTCGGCTGTTACTTCACCGATGATACGGATTCCAAGTCCCGGACCTGGGAAAGGCTGACGGTATACTAAATATTCAGGTATACCCATTTCTAAGCCGGCTTTTCTTACTTCGTCCTTAAATAAATCACGAAGTGGTTCGATTATTTCCTTAAAATCTACACAGTCAGGTAATCCACCTACGTTGTGATGTGACTTAATTACTGCTGATTCGCCACCTAAACCACTTTCAACAACGTCAGGATAAATTGTTCCCTGTACAAGGAAGTCAACTGCTCCGATTTTCTTTGCTTCTTCTTCAAAAACTCTAATAAATTCTTCACCAATTATTTTACGCTTCTGTTCAGGTTCTTTTACTCCTGCTAACTTGCTGTAGTAACGTTCCTGTGCGTTTACACGGATAAAGTTTAAGTCATATGGACCGTCAGGACCGAATACTGCTTCTACTTCGTCACCTTCGTTTTTACGAAGTAAGCCATGGTCTACGAATACACATGTAAGCTGTTTTCCAATGGCTTTTGAAAGCATTACTGCTGCAACTGATGAATCTACACCACCTGACAATGCACATAAAACCTTACCATCGCCAACTTTTTCACGGATTGCCTTAATTGATTCTTCTACAAATGAATCCATTCTCCAGTCTCCTGAACACTGGCAAACTCCACGAACGAAGTTGTATAACATCTTTGTTCCTTCCTGTGTGTGAAGTACTTCTGGATGGAACTGTATTGCATAAAGTTTCTTTTCTTCGTTTTCTGCTGATGCACAAGGGCAATCCTTTGTGTGTGATGAGATTTCAAATCCCGGTGCCACCTGTGATATATAATCAAAATGACTCATCCAGCAAACAGTTTTTGGTGAAACATCTGCAAAAATCTTTGACTGAGTCTTGTCTATTAATACTTCTGTCTTACCATATTCACGTACATCTGCACGTTCTACTTTTCCGCCTAACACATGCATCATAAGCTGTGCTCCGTAGCAAAGTCCTAACACTGGAACGCCTAATTCAAATAATTCTTTTGAATATGTTGGAGAATCGGCTTCATAACAACTATTTGGTCCACCTGTTAAGATGATACCCTTTGGGTTCATTGCTTTGATTTTTTCAATGTCTGTTTTGTAAGAATATATTTCACAATATACATTACATTCACGAACACGTCTTGCAACCAACTGGTTATACTGACCACCAAAGTCAAGAACGATTACTAATTCTTTCTTCAATGTATTTCCTCCTAAAATGGTGCCTGCACCATACTACTGTAAAAGGTAATTGCTATATAAAATCTAATTACCTGCTAATTTTTAATTTTACCCTATTTTTCTATTTAAAACAAGTACACTGTACTAACTTTTATAATTCCCATAACTTATAACCTGACTGCTCTCTATATACAAAATATTTTTAAACTTATACATCTTTCAGACTCATAATATACTTTCACACGTTCCTAAATTGTAATATCATTTCAAGTACTTATAACGAATTAAGAGCACCTGTCCTACTTCCTCGTATGACAGATGCTCCCTATTTCAATACCCTAACTTTACAATTTTGTTAACAACCGCAGGTACTTTTTATTAAATGAATCTTCTCGGGAATTTCTTCTGTACACTATTCGTTTCGATCGCATTCCGAATATCTGTATACCTAGTCTATTCCTTACTATTTGTCCTGCTTCGACTTCACTATCTACCTTAACCATAAGATGTTATTCTTCATTGAATTTTCGTTTTGAATAATTCCTATCCTATCCAATTCTTTGTAACATCTCATCCAATAATTACTACTTAAACAATCTTCCGTTGATTGCCATGTTAGCAGATATCACTGGGTAAAACTCCTTTCACCACTAAACTTAGATACTGTTGTTATTAGGTTGACATCTAATAACAAGTGGGTCGTTAACTTCTTTGTAGAAGTCTTTTTAGGTATTTAATACGTTTTTGTTTGTATGTTCAATATAGCACAATTTTCCCTTATTTTAAAGGGGGTTCAAGCACTTTTTTCATCTTTATAAACATTGCATAAATGCCCTTTTATTTAAACATTTTTATGAATCGTTTTTTTATAAAAAATGACTATTGTCTCTCTAACATCTGCTTAACATACTTGCCGGTATAACTTGTTGGATGTTCTGCAACCTGCTCAGGTGTTCCTGCAACTACAACTGTTCCACCACGGTCACCACCGTCAGGTCCCATATCAATTATATAATCTGCCACTTTTATTACATCCAGATTATGCTCAATAACCACTACTGTATTACCTTCATCTGTTAATCTGTGAAGAATCTCTACTAATTTATGCACATCAGCAAAATGAAGACCTGTTGTTGGTTCATCCAATACATATATTGTTTTTCCTGTGCTTCTCTTACTTAATTCTGTTGCAAGCTTAATTCTCTGTGCTTCACCACCCGACAATGTTGTTGACGGCTGTCCTAATTTTAAATAACCAAGACCTACATCATACAATGTCTGTACCTTGTTAAGAATTCTAGGCACATTCTTAAAGAAATCCAATGCTTCTTCCACTGTCATTTCAAGAACATCATAAATAGTCTTACCTTTGTAGCGTACTTCCAGTGTTTCCCTATTGTAACGCTTTCCGCCACAAACCTCACATGGAACATATACATCAGGAAGAAAATGCATTTCAACTTTTAAAATTCCGTCACCTGAACACGCTTCACAACGACCGCCTTTTACATTAAAACTAAATCTTCCCTTCTTGTAACCTCTTTCTTTTGCATCGGTTGTTGCCGCAAAAAGGTCCCTTATCATATCGAACATTCCCGTATATGTTGCCGGATTTGAACGTGGAGTTCTGCCTATTGGTGACTGATCAATATTTATTACCTTATCAAGCTGCTCCATTCCCTCTATCTTCTTGCATTTTCCGGGAATTGTTCTTGCCCTGTTTAATTTTCTTGCAAGACTCTTATATAATATTTCATTAACAAGTGAGCTTTTACCTGAGCCTGAAACACCTGTTACACATGTAAGTACCCCAATTGGCACCTTTACATCAATGTTCTTTAGGTTATTTTCCTTGGCTCCAACTACTTTTAAGAAACCTTTTGGTTTTCTACGTGTTTTCGGAACAGGTATTTTAATCTCTCCACTTAAATATTTTCCTGTAATTGAATTAGGATTTTTCATTATATCCTCTGCAGTTCCTGTAGCAATAACCTGTCCACCGTGTTCTCCTGCTCCCGGACCTATGTCAACCACATAATCTGCTGCACGCATTGTATCCTCATCATGTTCAACTACAATCAAAGTATTTCCCAAATCTCTTAAATGCTTCAATGTTGCAAGAAGCTTATCATTATCATTCTGATGCAATCCAATACTTGGCTCATCCATTATATAAGCAACACCAACCAAGCCTGAACCTATCTGAGTTGCCAAACGTATACGCTGAGCCTCTCCACCTGACAAAGTTCCCGTAGCTCTTGAAAGACTAAGATAATCAAGTCCAACGTCAACTAAGAATTGAAGACGTCCTTTAATTTCTTTCAAAATCTCTTTTCCTATCTTTAGCTGAGTTTCAGTCAATTGCAATTCATCCAAATACTGGCGCAAATCTCTTACAGACATTTCTGTCATTTCATAAATATTCTTATCTCCAATAGTTACAGCCAACGATTCCTTTTTAAGTCTCTGTCCGTGGCATGTTGCACATGGCGTAAATCTCATAAATGTTTCATATTCTGCCTTTGTTGACTCTGCGCTTGTTTCACGATATCGTCTTTCTACATTTTTAATTAATCCTTCAAAAGCAATATCATAAACTCCAATACCTCTTTGCCCCTTGTATCTTACGGCTACTTTTTCACCATTTGTTCCATAAATCAAAATATCATGTATCTCTTTTGGATAATCCTCAAAAGGCGTATCAAGAGAAAAATTGTATTTTAAAGCCAATGCCTGAAGTATCGCATTACTAAAACTCTTTCCGTCATTTGCACTCTGCCACCCCAATACTACAATTGCTCCCTGATTAATGCTTAAACTCTTATCAGGAATAATAAGGTCTTCGTCAAATTCCATCTTGTATCCCAAACCATAACAGTCAGGACAAGCCCCAAAAGGATTATTAAAAGAAAAACTTCTAGGCTGTACTTCGTCAATACTTATTCCACAGTCAGGGCAGGCAAAATTCTGACTAAAAGTCATCTCTTCCCCACCAATAACATCTACTATCATTAGTCCGTTGCCAAGCTTTAAAGCATTTTCAACAGAATCTGTAAGACGCTTTTCAATTCCTTCACGAATGCTAAGTCGGTCTATAATAATTTCGATACTGTGCTTTATGTTTTTTTCTAACTTAATCTCTTCAGTTAGTTCATACATATTGCCATCAACTCTTACTCGCAAATAACCACTTTTCTTAGCACTTTCAAATACTTTTTCGTGACGTCCTTTCTTTCCTCTTACAACAGGTGCCAATATCTGAAACTTAGTACGTTCTTCCAGCATAAGAATACGATCTACCATTTCATCAACTGTCTGTTTCTTTATTTCACGTCCGCATTTTGGACAATGTGGAATACCTGCTCTTGCATAAAGTAATCTCATATAATCGTATATTTCTGTTACTGTTCCAACTGTTGAACGTGGATTCTTGTTTGTTGATTTCTGATCAATTGAAATAGCAGGTGGCAATCCTTCAATACTTTCAACCTGTGGTTTTTCCATCTGCCCTAAGAACTGTCTTGCATAAGAAGATAACGATTCCATATATCTTCTCTGTCCTTCTGCATAAATAGTGTCAAAAGCAAGGGATGACTTACCTGAACCGCTTAAACCTGTTACTACCGTAAATTCATCTCTTGGTATATCAATATCAATATTTTTCAAATTGTGCTCATTTGCACCTTTTATATGAATATATTTTTTATTGTCTTTCATTTTATTTTCCTATCTTTTTCTATCTTTGTTATTTGGTTATTTTATATCTTTTCCAAATAAATTCCGTTATAGATTTTTAGTTATCTTCCTGCAACTTTCTTAATTCCGCCAACTTATCTCGCATTTCAATAGCCGTTTCAAAATCAAGTTCTGCTGCAGCTCTTTCCATTTTCTTCTTAACCTTTTCGATAAGCTTTTTAAGTTCCTTATAATCCATTGATTCAGGATCTTTCTCAACGTCGCTAATCTTTCTGTCCACTTCTTTGGAGATGCTAATAAGGTCTCGAACAGCCTTCTTAATAGTTGTTGGAGTAATGCCGTGCTCATTATTGTATTTCTGCTGAATCTCTCTACGTCTGTTAGTTTCCGTTAAAGCTTTATTCATTGAATCAGTAATATTGTCAGCATACATTATTACGTGGCCTTCTGCATTTCTTGCAGCTCGTCCAATAGTCTGAATAAGTGATGTTTCTGAACGTAAAAACCCTTCCTTGTCAGCATCCAATATTGCAACTAAAGCAATTTCCGGTATGTCCAAACCTTCTCTTAAAAGGTTAATACCAACCAAAACATCAAAAACATCCAATCGCATATCTCTGATAATCTGAGTTCTCTCTAACGTATCTATATCTGAATGAAGGTATTTAACCCTAATTCCCACATCGCGCATATAATCTGTCAAATCCTCAGCCATACGCTTCGTCAAAGTTGTTACCAAAACTTTATTCTTCTTGGCAACTTCCTTGTTAATCTCAGTTATAAGGTCATCAATCTGTCCTTCAACCGGTCTTACTTCAACTTCCGGATCAAGCAATCCTGTAGGTCTTATAATCTGCTCTGCACGGCCTAATTCATGTTCCTGTTCATAAACATTAGGTGTAGCTGACACAAACATCATCTGGTCAATCATGCTTTCAAATTCTTCAAAATTAAGCGGTCTGTTATCCTTCGCCGAAGGCAGTCTGAACCCATAATCAACTAGAGTAGACTTTCTTGACTGGTCACCGGCATACATTCCTCTAATCTGTGGAATCGTAATATGAGACTCATCTACTATTATTAAGAAATCATCTCCGAAATATTCCATTAATGTATGAGGTGTGGCTCCCGGCTCCAAACCTGCCATATGTCTTGAATAGTTCTCTATTCCTGAACAAAAACCTGTTTCTCTTAGCATTTCCATATCAAAATTAGTTCGTTCTGCAATACGCTGTGCCTCTATTAATTTGTCTTCTGATTTAAAATATGCTACCTGTTCCTCTAACTCTTTCTCTATATCCTTAATGGCACGCTCCATCTTTTCAGGTGGCACAACATAATGAGAATTAGGGAATATTGCTACATGTTCAAGCTCGTTCTTAATCTGACCCGTTAAAGCATCAATCTCTGAAATTCTCTCGATTTCATCATCAAAAAATTCAACTCTAATTGCACTATCCGTATACGAAGCAGGAAATATTTCCAGATTCTCTCCACGAACCCTGAAAGTTCCACGTTTAAAGTCCATATCATTTCTGTCATACTGTATTTCAATAAGCTTATGAATAATCTCATCTCTATCTCTAATGGTATTCGGTCTTAAAGACACAACCATGTTCTTGTAATCTATTGGGTCTCCCAAACCATATATACATGAAACTGAAGAAATAATAATTACATCTTTACGCTCCATTAAAGCCATTGTTGCCGAATGACGTAACTTATCTATTTCATCATTAATTGATGAATCCTTCTCAATATATGTGTCTGTGCTTGGAACATAAGCCTCCGGCTGATAGTAATCGTAGTAGGAAACAAAATATTCCACAGCATTATTAGGAAAAAACTCCTTAAACTCACCGTAAAGCTGAGCTGCCAAAGTCTTATTATGAGCAATAATAAGTGTAGGTTTATTTAATTGTTCAATAACATTCGCCATTGTAAAAGTCTTACCTGAACCTGTTACACCAAGCAAAGTCTGGAATTGTTTTCCTTTCTTAAAGCCTTCAACTAACTCTTCAATAGCCTGTGGCTGGTCCCCGGTAGGCTTATACTCTGAAACTAATTCAAAATGATCCATATGATTTCTCCCAATTAGCTCTAATCAACATTTGAGTATTTTCAAACCCAAATCATTTATCAACTACTTTTCTTAGTATTGTTACTTGTCAAGTATATCATTCAAAAGAACAAAAGTACAGAGCAAAATCGAATGTTTGTTCTGTGCTTTTGTTATTCTTTTATTATTCCTCTATTAACTTTTCATATTCGTCCGTAGGTATTGGCTTTGAGAAATAATATCCCTGAATCACTTCTGCTCCAATTGATTTTAAGAAGTTAACCTGTTTTTCTGACTCAACACCTTCTACTACTACCGGAATATTTAATTTCTTGGACAATTCTACAATAGACTCAACAATTATGTTGTTTCTTTCATTTTCATTATCCAAATTTCGCATAAACGCCATATCCAATTTAAGTACGTCTATAGGCGCATCCTTTAACATATTAAGTGATGAATATCCGCTTCCGAAATCATCCATCAAAATCTTAAATCCTGCTTCCTGCAATTCACTTATTATTGAATATATTACCTGCTTTTCCTCAGTATATACTGTTTCCGTAATTTCAAGTTGCAAATCCTTTGGTTCCAAATTATATTTTTCAACCAGCTCCAAAAGATTTGATACCAGATTAGTTGTATAGAAATTTACTCTTGAAACATTAACAGAAATAGGAAGTACACTTCCGTTTTTATCCTTTAAATAACGCAATAACTGACACGTTTTCTCCCAAACATAATAATCAAGCCTTGTTATGTAATTATTCTTTTCAAGTACTGTTATAAATTTAAATGATGGTATCATTCCAAATTTCGGATGTAACCATCTTACCAACGATTCTCCGCCTACAATCTTTTTATGAACAACATCATATTTCGGCTGAACATATATAACAATCTGCCCCTGTTTCATTGCTCCATTTATGTCATTCAGTATGTTCTGTTCAAAGATTAACTGATCTCCCTGTTGTCTGCTATATATACCAACTTTCTTCATTCCTTCTTTTACAGTATCCGTTGCTATCTGTGCCCTGTCACACATAACGTTAATTGGAAGTGTTCTATCATCAACCAAATATAACCCTGTTCGCACAGTTATATTTATTTTCAAATGATAGTCATCAACCAAGTCAAAAGTCTTAATTAAATCGTACTGTTCCTTAGTCAAAAGTGCAAAAAAGTTATCATCTGACATTCTTGCAAGAAGAATATTGTCTCCATCTGTCTGTGAATCTCTGAACATCTTTAATCTGTCAGCCACATGCTTAATAAGCTCATCACCTTCTTCTATGCCATAAATATCATTAACAACCTTTAATCTGTTAATGTTTATGTTCATAATATAAAATTCTTCATCGCTTATTCTAAGTCTTTCAGCAACTTTTTCATAGAAAATATCAATATTATACAAGCCCGTAAGCTTATCAATTTCTACTTTTCTTCGAAGAATTTCATTTTCTTTGCTTTGAATTAATGCATTAGTCTTTTTTGAAATAACAACATATCCAAGAACTATCAATAATATTGCAATTGCAATTCCCAGAATTATCAAAGCAAGATTGTCTTCTATTCGTTCTGTAAGCGAAGCATTATATTTTATTCCGCTGGAATATTTAACACAAACATTATCTATTTCTTCATCTGAAATAGAACTAATCAGCTTGTTTACTACAGATTTCAATATATCATTAACCTGAGCTGAAGCTAACAGACAATATGCAGAAGACTCATTATACTCACTGACTGCTGCCAAACTGTCTGCATAACGTTTACTTTGCATATAATAATTAACTGAATAAATATCATTAATTGCAAAATCAACTTTTCCGGTACGGACAGCCTCCATACATTCTTTTACGCTGTCATATTTCTTAATCTGTTCATCACTGTTTACATATAACAGTTTAGTCTGACTATTATATAATGCATCTTTTACCACAGCTACGCTTGACACTTTATCCTGGCTTATTGAAGTATTCTTACGTTTTACAATTACCTGGTCAACGCTAAAAATATTGTTAGAATGCCAATACTTACCCTTTACTGTTGACACACCTGATCCCAATGAATTTCCTATGTAAAATCTATTAGTCCCCTCTTCCAGAAACTTTTTCGGATCACTTACATATTCTATTCGAATTGATAATTTGGACTTTCCGCCCATCAGGTCAAGAACCCCTTTAAATAATCCTGTAATCTTATGAGCCTCTTTATAGCTATATGGAATACTGTCAGCTTTTAATCCAACCACAATCTCCTTGTATCTTTCAATATATTCATTTTCCTCTTTCGTCAAAAGGGGCTGATTGGAATATGCACTTTCACTATAATATTTATCCTGAAGGTGTTGCTGAAAATAAGGAGAATCATTTCTAATTTCATCTAATGCCCTATCTACTTCAGCCATAAATTTTCCATTCATCTTTCCTGTCACAATGTAGAAAGGCTCCTGATTAAATCTGTCAACAACTCTCATTCCTTTGTGAAGTGATATACTTCCCACTGCTGCAAGGTCAATTTTGTTATCCTTTAAGGCCTGAACAATTTCTGTTTCAGAATTATAATATACCGGTGTATATTTTATTTTATTCTTGTTAGCATAGTTGGTCCATGTTAACATCTGATAGCTGTCTTTTAACATGCCTACTTTTTTGTTATTCATACCTTCTAAATCTTTATAATAAATATTAGATTTAAGATTGGCATATACAATTGTAAACTCGCTTCCAACAGAATAATTAGAAAAAATATAGTCTTTCTCTCTTTCTGCTGTTTTCTGAGCCTGACATATTATGTCGATTTTTCCGTTCTTTAAATCTTTTAAAGTCTGCTCCCATGTATTCTCCACAAACTCATATGTTCAGTTATTGTACTTAGCTATCTCATTCAGATACTCTACGCCATAGCCTTCATAAGAGCCGTCATCCATCTTTTGTATAAATCCCGGATAATCAATATAACCTACTTTAATTACCTTGCTTTCTGCTTTAACAAAAGATACATTAACCGCGCATATCATAAAAAGCATTACTGCAATGGATATTAAAATTTTCGTTTTTTTCTTCATAATTTTGTCCCTTTTTTAATACATCAGCCTCTATAATTGCATATTATAGCATTTTAACGTCACGATAACAATGTAAAACCCAGCCTATTAATATGATTTTTAGACAAATAAATAACCAAAACTTTCGTAAAAACTTTGTCTGTTTTGACACTTTACAAATTTAATTTTTTCATAAGCATTTGTTTGTCAAAATAAAAAGGAACATTTTTCATTTACCCTTTTACTTATTTTATACAGTTATTCAAAGCATAGAAAAAGACCATATATATATCTTCGTTTTCAAGATATATGTACGGTCTTTCTGTTCATTATTTCATTAATTCCATAATTGTTTCTTTTGCCTTTTCAAGCTGTGTATCGCTTGTTGCATTTTCTTCCAATTCTGCTTCCACATCAGGAGTTATTCCCTTTCCGTGAATGTTTTTGCCACTTGGAGTATAATAATCCTGAACTGTAAGTTTTACCGCTGAGCCGTCGCTTAATGGAAGAATTGTCTGTACAATTCCTTTACCAAATGACTGTGTGCCTACGATTTTTCCTGCATTAAAGTCCTGAATTGCACCTGCAAAAATTTCTGATGCACTGGCGCTGTCCTTATTCTGCAAAACAACCATCGGCATGCCAAGACACTTGCTGTCTGAAGTCTGTTTTTCCTCATTTCCATATTTATCCTTAGTTGAAACCAAATTTCCTTCAGGAAGTATTTCATCAAGCATCTTGCAGACTATCTCATATAATCCACCAGGATTGCTTCTAACATCAAAGATAACAGCCTTCATTCCCTGCTTCTTCAAGTCATCCAATGCTTTCGTAAACTGGTCATAAGTAACTTCTTCAAACTGACTTATCTGTATATAACCAATCTTTTTCTTCTTATCAAGCATCTTATATTCAACAGTAGGCTCATTAACCTGATCTCTTGTTATTGTAAAGTCAATGTATTTCTTTTCGGACTCTCTGTAAACAGTTATGTCAACTGTTGTTCCTTTTTCGCCCTTCATTTCAGTAACAACATTGTTAATGTCAACACCAGTTACTTCTTTGCCCTTTACTTTATAAATAATATCTCCGTTCTTTACTCCTGCCTTTGCAGCCGGTGCATCGGCAAAAGCCTTAACTACCGTAATTATTCCTGTTTCAGCATTCTGAGATACCAAAGCACCTATTCCGCTGTAAGTTCCTGACGTCTGTTCCATCATTTTCCGGTATTCTTCTGCCGTGTAATAAACAGAATACGGATCATTTAAGCCTTCCAACAATCCTTTATAAATTCCATCTTCCAAGTCAGATTCATTAACCTTATTTAAGAACTTAGCATCTATAAGTTTATTTATATAATCAAGCTTTTGTGATGTTTTTTCACTGATTGTTTTTCCGGATGTGTTCTGGTTTGCAAAATACAAACCTGTTCCAACACCACCTACCACAACTGCCATGGCAAGCATTCCAAAAAAGAATCCAAGTAAAAAACGGTTCTTATTCTTTTTCATCATGACTCCTTAATTCAAGTTTATTTTAAATAATCCCAAGGATTAACATATGCCCCGTTCTTACGTACTGCAAAATGTAAATGGTTACCCTGTGATGCTCCTGTATTTCCTACAAGTCCAATGCTCTGTCCTGCGCTTACCTTTGTTCCTGCCGAAACTAAAAGTGCAGACATATGCATATATACACTATATACACCATTGCCGTGATTAATACCAATCCAGTTGCCTGCTGTTGTACTATAATTAGCCCACTCTACTGTACCTGAACCTGCTGCAACAATAGTGGTTCCTGCTGATGCCGGAATATCAATACCCTTATGAAATTCAGAACCTCTATATCCATATCCTGAAGATATAGTTGTATGTCCCGGAAGTGGCCATGTAAATCCACCGCCTGAAACTGTTCCACTACTTCCTGAATTTCCACTGTTTGAAGTATCTGTTGTGTTGCTTCCTGTATTTGATGATGTATTGCTTGTACTACTATTTGAACTAGCTGCCTGCTGTTTCTTTGCTGCCGCTTCACGTCTTGCCTGCTCAGCAGCTGCCTGGTTTTTGCTCTGTTCTTCAGCAGATGCAACTCTCTTTTCCTGTGCACTGATTTCTGCTTCCAATTCATCAGAAGTAGCCTCATTATGTGCTATCAAATCTTCATAATTCTTAAGTTCCTGCTGCTTTGATGCTGAAAGATTAGTAAGCTTAGTCTGGTCACTCTTCTGCTGTGCCTGTATTGTCTGAAGATTCTTTTTCTCAGTTACAAGAGTACTCTTTGCAGAAGCTATTTTCTCTTTAGTCTTCTTCATCTTATTAAGCATATCTCTGTCATACTGTGATAACTCTGTTATGTACTCTGCCTTATTTAAGAAATCAGTTATGCTCTTTGAATTAAAAATCAAATCTATCATCTGAGTATCACCATTCTCATACATATATTTGATTCTAAGCTTCATATCTTCATACTGCTCATTTATGCTAACCTGAGCATTGTCCAATTCCTTCTGAGTCTTAGATATCTTGCCTTCTGTTTTTGATAATTTCTGATTAGTCTTGTACATCTCTGTAGCCAAATTAGTTAACTTCTTATCAACTGACTGAATATACTCCTGTGCATCAGACTTAGATTTCTGTAGTTTATTATTTTCATCCTGAGCCTGTTGCTTCTGATTCTGCAAATCTGAAAGCTTATTCTTCTCATCGCTAACTGTTCCAAACGCATTAATTGGAATAGCAGTAACTGCCAATGCTGCCACGAGAACAAAACTTAATACTTTAGATTTTCTCATTACTTTCTCCTTATCTCTTTCCCTGTTAACTCAATTAACTTTATACCTTTAAGTGCTTTCTCATTGACACAATTGATCCTATTAAACCAATACCTGCTCCAATTCCAAGTCCTAATGGAACAAGAACCAAAAAAATCTGATGAACTGACGCAAAAGGAATACTGTTGCCAAGTACACCAAATTTAGTCATAATAAGATCAATTAATTTGTCATAAACAAGTCTTATTATAACAAGCGGAATTATTGAACCTAATAAACCGATTGTCACACCTTCTATAATAAATGGTGCTCTTACAAAACTATTAGTTGCTCCAATAAGCTTCATAATTTTAATCTCGTGTCTTCTTACTGAAATACCAATCATAACCGTGTTGCTTATAAGGAAAATACCAACACCAAGCAAAATAATAATCAATGCAATAGACGCATATCCTAACATTTTGCCAAAGTTTGTAAGAAACTCTCTAGTTGGGTTTGAATACTTAACCTGTCTTACACCCTGAACCTTTTCCATTGCTGTTGCAAAAGCTTTCTGGTCGTTAATACTCTTTAAGTAAACTGTGTAAGATGCTGAATTAGCCAATGGATTCTCTTTTGAAAATCCTTCTGCCAAATCAGGATTGTCTTTAAAATAATTCTTCTTAAAGCTTTCCCATGCCTGTTCTGCCGATGTATATTCATAGCTCTTTACACGGGAATCTGACTTAATTGTTTTTCCAATATCATCTATTCCCTGCTGGCTTAACCCTTCGTTAAAGAATATTGTTACCCCAACCTGTTGCTCAACTTTTTTTTCCATAAAGTTTACATTTATAATAATTGTAAAAATTACACCTATTAAAAATGTACATGCAGCAATAGTTCCTATTGATGCAAGGGAAAACAGTTTGTTTCTCTTTATGTTTACAAAACCCTGTTTTAAACAGTAGTTTGCTGTTCTAGTATTCATCTGTCTGTTCCTCCCCTTTGCTGTCCTCTACTTTTACACCTTTCTTCATAGTTATGACACGCTTGTTCATAGCCTTAACTATTTCCATGTTATGTGTAACAACAATAACTGTTGTTCCCTGCTCATTAACTTTTTCAAGCAGTTTCATAATCTCCCATGAATTTTCAGGGTCAAGGTTTCCTGTAGGTTCATCAGCCAAAATATACTGTGGTTTATTAACAAGTGCTCTTGCAAGTGCAACTCTCTGCTGCTCACCACCTGACAATTCTGACGGATTGGAACGATATTTTTCTGAAAGTCCCACCAAAGATAATACTCTTGCCACATTCTTTTTAATCTCTCTTGGTGACGCACCTATTACTCTCTGTGCAAAAGCAATATTTGAGTAAACATCTCTATCCTGTAACAATCTGAAATCCTGAAAAACAACTCCAACCTTTCTTCTATACTTAGCTGTTCCTCTTGATTTAAGCTTTGACAAATTAACATTATCTACCACTATTGTTCCCTCTGTGGGATTTAACTCTTTAAGAAGCAGTTTGATAAATGTTGACTTTCCTGAACCACTGGCTCCAACAACAAACACAAACTCTCCTTCCTCTATTTCAAGATTTAAATTGCTTAACGCCGGTGCACCGTTGCCATAAGACTTACTTACACCTTCTATTTTAATCATTATATGCCTCCTAATATTCTGCTCTAAATAGAAATATATAACACAAATGTGTTTTTTTTGTGGGTGGGCAAAGCACGTAACAATCCTTGTAATAAAATTTTAATATATTTCCGAATTGAATTTGCTCCACTAGCACAATATGAAGGTCCATATGGGCCTTCATATTGCTACATTTTAACTATTTATTTTCTAAAAATCTGTGTTTTCCATATATTTCATGTACTTAACAACCATAAGGGCAATCTTAAATGTAATTGCATCCTCAAATACTCTTAAATCTAGTCCTGTACTCTTCTGCAACTTGTCCAGTCTGTATACTAAAGTATTTCTGTGAATATATAACTGTCTTGATGTTTCAGATACATTCAAGCTGTTTTCAAAGAACTTATTAATTGTTGTTAATGTTTCTTCGTCAAATTCATCCGGTGACTTTCCTTCAAAAATCTCGCTAATGAACATCTTGCAAAGTGGAATTGGTAACTGATAAATTAATCTTCCGATTCCAAGATTATTGTAAGCAATTACGTTCTTAGTGCTAAAGAAAATCTTTCCTACGTCAAGGGCCATTCTTGCTTCCTTGTATGAACGTGATACTTCCTTAATCTCCTTAACAATAGTTCCGTATGCTACAGTAGCCTTAACCATTGCCTCTGTGTTAAGCATGTCCACAATTGTCCTTGCTATCTTTTCAATATCTTCATATCCCTGTTTTTCTTCTAACTCCTTAACAAGAATAATGCTTTTTTCATCTACCGCTGTAATAAAGTCTTTCTTATTACCTGAGAACAATGTTCTAACTGTTTCTAAAGCAACACTGTCCTTTTCGTTCTTTGTTTCAATAATACAGACACATCTTCTTGCATCCACATCAATGTACAACTTCTTTGATCTATTATAAATGTCAACAAGGAGTAGATTGTCTAATAATAAGTTTTTGATAAAATTGTCTTTATCAAATCTTTCTTTATATGCAACAAGCAGATTCTGAATCTGGAAGGCAGCCATCTTTCCTACCATAAATACGTCATCGCTTGTTCCCTGAGCTATCAGAATCAGTTCTAACTGGCTTTCATCATAAACCTTAAAGAACTGGTATTCCTGTACTGACTGGCTGTCTGCCGGAGAATTAACAAAGCTAATTATAGCATGTCCAAACTCATCTCCTAACTGGGAAGTACTGGCAATAATCTTTCCGTCTGTATCTGCCACATGTAAATCTACCCTTGAAATACTTTTTATTCCTTCTATTGTATTCTGTAAAATCTGATTTGATATCATAGGCCACTCCTTGTTCTAAAAAATTCGTACATTCTGTCAAACTATATTTTAAACTAGTTTATGACAAAAAACAAGAGAAAAGAGCTAATCAATAGTACTTTTATCTTGTAATTTTTGCCAAAAATCTTTTTACCCCCACTCTTGACAAAGAGCCTAATAAAAATTCCAAAGGAATTTCTTATTAAGTAAAAAAGACTGCCCAAATCGGGCAGTCTTTTGATAAATATATATATTAGTTTGTGATAACTTTTTCTGTATCCTTATCAAAGATGTGAAGTTTTGTAAGATCCATTGCCATAACAACTTCATCACCAGGTCTAGCTGTTGTACGAGCATTAACTCTTGCTGTACAATCGAATCCTTCAAGGTCAAAGTATAAGTATACTTCAGCACCAAGTAATTCGTAAATTCTGATTGTTGTCTTAAATGCACTATCAGGTGACATTTCGATGAAGCTTTCTTCATCATGAACATCTTCTGGTCTGATACCCATAACAACTGTCTTACCAACATAACCACCGTCAATAAGCCTTCTAGCCTGTTCAGCTGGTACTGTAATGTATGTTCTAGCCTGTCCAATGTGGAGCTTAACGTCAGCACCTTCCTGTTCAACTTCTGCATCGATGAAGTTCATCTGTGGTGAACCCATGAATCCTGCTACGAATAAGTTAACTGGCTTATCATATAAGTTCTTAGGTGAATCTACCTGCTGTACAACACCATCCTTCATAACTACGATTCTTGTACCAAGTGTCATAGCTTCTGTCTGGTCATGTGTTACGTAGATGATTGTTGCGCCTAATCTCTTATGAATCTTAGCGATTTCCACACGCATCTGTACTCTTAATTTAGCATCCAAGTTTGAAAGAGGTTCATCCATAAGGAATACCTTAGGGTTACGAACGATAGCACGTCCCATAGCAACTCTCTGTCTCTGACCACCTGATAAAGCCTTAGGCTTACGATCAAGTAACTGTTCAAGGTCAAGAATCTTAGCTGCATCCTTAACTAATCTTTCCTGTTCAGCCTTAGGTACTTTTCTTAACTTAAGACCAAATGCCATATTATCATATACTGTCATATGTGGATATAAAGCGTAGTTCTGGAATACCATTGCGATATCTCTATCCTTTGGTTCAACATCGTTTACTAACTTATCTCCGATGTATAATTCTCCTGATGAAATTTCTTCAAGACCTGCGATCATTCTAAGTGTTGTTGATTTACCACAACCAGATGGTCCTACGAAGATGATAAATTCTTTATCCTTGATTTCAAGGTTAAAATCTTTTACTGCACAGAATCCGTTTGGATATACCTTGCAGATATTTCTTAATGATAAACTTGCCATTTTAAAAATTCCTCCTAGTATTGAAATAGTTTCTCTATCTCGCGTCTGATTGTATTCTAAATCACTGACACTAAAAATGCTATATTGTAAATAAACAAAATAACAAAAAAATCTTTGTTAATATTGCATACAGCCCCTATTATTTATTTAAAAATATGTTACTTTCGCCAATGATTATACGGTGTTCTTTGAGCAATCTGCCGATAGCTCTTTTAAATTCACTTTTGCTCATCTGAAAATCTTCTCTAATTACCTCAGGTTTAGCCTTATCTGTATATCCTAACTGACCACCGTTATTCTCAATGTATTTATATATTTTTTCGGCATCTTCGTCCATTTGTAAATATGCTTTCTTTCTAAGTGAAAGGTCTAATTTGCCATCAGGTCTTACACTTTTTACTCTTGCCTGAATCTGCTGACCGATTTCTAATCTTGTTGTAAGCTCTTTCTTCTGTACAAGTCCGTGATACTTATTATCTACTGCAACAAAAACACCGTACTCAGGATTGTAGTTATAAACTGTTCCTGTTACAACATCATCAGGTTCATATGTTGAGGTACATTTTAAGAACTTATACGCCTTCATTGTTGCACATAATCTGTTACTTTTGTCCAAATATACTCCTACTAATACCTTGTCCCCTGACTTAATTGAAACTGTCTGCTCCTTGTATGGCAAAAATAAGTCTTTTTCTAAGCCCCAGTCAAGAAATGCACCATTCTTTGAAACTTCCTTAACTGTCAAAACTGCTGTTTCGTCTAATTCAACTAAAGGCTTGTTTACTGTTGCTATAAGTCTGTCCTGTGAATCTCTGTAAATAAATACCTTTACTTCATCACCAACATTTGCTCCTTCAGGAACCTGCTTCTTTGGAAGAAGCACCTGTTCTTCCTCTGTGCCAAGATATGCACCAAAATCTACCATTCTTACTATTTCTAATTTTTGTGTTCTTCCTAATTCCATTTTTTGTCTCTCCGTTCTATTTTTTATAGTTTACCTGATATTAGCACTTTTATAAAAAAGAGGTCAGACTTTAACGCCATAACCTCTTTTATCATTACATAAGCATTATTCTTGTAAGTGTCTCTCCACTTTGATTTTCGAAGCTAATACCTATTCCATTTTCTTCGCTATAAAGATATGGTGTAATAATTTCACCTTCCATAGCTTCTTTATTATACACAATATCTACCTCATGGCAAGGAAAATTTGTTGGTAAAAATTCTTCAGCCGCCCTTAAATAATTAGCATTGTTCATATGACCATTGCTGTCTATGTAAGTTTTTAAAACCTTAAACGACTCTAATTTGGTTCTTTCACTACTAAACCTAATCTTTCTTGACGCCTTTATATTATCAAATATCGGTTCCGGTTTATAAACACTTGAATCCTCTTCAGTAATTCTTAAAGGTTTTCGTGTCTGAATATCAATAAGAACCCAGAGGCTGTCTGCCTGAACAAGATAATCTCCATTTTCATCTTTTATGAAATACTGTCTTGAAGCAAACATGCTGCTAAACTTTGAAGGAGATGTGCCTATTGTTATTTTCTGTCCAAACATAATAGGTCTGTTAACTATAACTTTGTATGCAACAAGTACCCACGCCCTGGCCTCTCTTTTCATATAACTTACGCCACGACCAATATCTTCTGAATGAAAAGTGGAGCAATCCTGCAAAAGATTTAATATCTCATGCATTGGAACTTTTCCATTTCTGTCTGTTCTGCTGTAACTTACTGTTGTCTCATATGAAAACATTTATTGCCCCTCTTTCTTCTATTATTTACTTAGATGTTGTTGTTTCCGGTACAGTTGTTGTCTCAGGTGCCTTAGTTGTTGTCTCAGGTGCCTTAGTTGTTGTTTCAGGTACCTTAGTTGTAGGCTGTGTTGTAACAGGCTTTGTTGTAGGCTGCTGTGCAACAGCTTCTACTACAACTTTAAGTGTTGCTGTTCTTGCAGTGTATACCTGATTTGAGTACTGTGCCTTATATGTTAATGTATATGTTCCAGGTTTCTTTGTATCAACCTTTCCTGTAACTGTAACGCTGTTCTTAATATTTAAAGCATTACCCTTGTAATCCTTAACTGAAGCTACATAATTCAAAGGATTAAATGTGCTGTTCTGTTTAACCTTTACAGTTGTATTCTTCATTGTAAGACTTACCTTGTGGTCTTTTACAACATATTTAATAGTCTTCTTTGCTGTCTTCTTATTTTTGCCCGTAACTTTATATGTAATGTAATATTTGCCCTTGTTTGCAAACTTAACCACACCATTCTTAATCTTAACTTTCTTCTTATTATACTTAACAGTAACTTTTATTTTCGAAGTAATATTCTTGCCTGCTGCTGTCTTTGCAGTAACGTTAGACAAAACATTAACTGAACTGTTTAAAGCTACATCAGGATTCTTTACTGCGCCTGAAATAACAGGTTTCTTTGTATCTACTACTTTAAATGTTAAAGTCTTAGTCTTTGAGTTTCCTAAGCTGTCTTTTACTTTAAATTTAATCTTATACTTACCTAATTTAGATGTTTTAATCTTACCAACTGTAGTAATCTTTGCATTTTTTTTCGTAAGAACGTTGCCTGCTCTGTCTTTTACTGTAATTAAGTTAGACAATTTAACTTTTGTTCCATACTCAATAGTCTTTACTTTTGCAGTAATTACAGGCTTATTGCTCTTGTATGGATTCTTAGGATCAGGATCAGTTGGGTCCCAATCTGTAAACTTACCGTTTGTAATAGGTGTAAATGAAGGTCTCTTAATAGGATCATCCTTCTTTGTTCCTCTAAAAATTACAACCTTTGTTCCTAATGCACAATGATCATAAATCCACTTAGAATCTTTACATAAAAGTCTTACACAACCGTGTGATGCCTTCTGTCCCATTACATTGTATGCCCTAACTGACATTGTTGATTTATCACCATTCTTGTAATACCAAACTGAATGGAATAAGATGCCGGTTGTAATTCTTGTACAATACTGTGCATAACAATTTCCTATCATCTCATGCCATCTGTATTTAACAGGTGTATAAAATGTTCCCGTAGGTGTTTCATTACTTGGTGAACAAATCATAGCCTTTATTGCTTTTCCGTTTTTGTAAACTGTTGTACAGTTTGTTCCTAAGTTAACTTTAATAACATAACCTTTGCTTTCTTTAGCTTCTGTCTTAACTGTTGCTGTGCCTGAAATACCAAATGCCATAACAACAATCATCAATACTGCTACTAATTTTGATGTGATTTTCTTCATATCATTACTCCTTTGCTTATTTTGAAGCCTTTTACGGCTTATTCCCTTTAACAGAATTCGCCCTTATTATACTATTTTATTTGGCAATATACAATCACAAACACCTAATTAGTTGTTTTTCATAAGTGGTTCATATATAATGTACTTAAACGTTTTTATTTCACAAAAATATCGTATTTACTTAAAATTTATATTTTATAATCTAAGAAAATGCACATAATATTATGGAGGCTTTTATGTTCAAAAACAAATTTAAACTTTTTATTTTTATGCTGGCAATTGGTTTCGTTCTCATAACATTGGACGTTAATGTTACAACTCCATTTAAATATCCACATAAATATAACAATTCAGGTTCGGTAATCGGAGAATTTCAGTATTATAACATTGCATCTAACTATAATGCCTGGTGCGATTACAAAGTTATTAACACAAGTTCAGAAAAAGCTGATGAAAATTCACATTATAATACAACAAATGATAATAGCTCAACCAATTCATCAACAAACACCGGTCAGAGCACGGCAAAAGTTATTGACCACGTTTATTTTGGAAATATTTCAGTAGATGTTTTCAGTGATGCTTTAGGTTTTCTTCTTATATTTATTGCATGCTTAAACTTAGCTAAAGTTAATAACCGTTTCAAATACGGTTCAGTTACGACATTGTTCGCCTTAATTTTGCACATTGTTATTTTGGCACTTCCATTCTTCCTTAACGGAATAGTTCTATGCAATACAGCTCTTGTTTTGGGACTGGCTTATCTTGGAAGCAATGTTATAACTACTTTTATGTTCAGTAGCGGACTTCTTAAGATGTGCACGGACATTTGCTGTAGAGATGAAAGAAAATGGTGCAAAATGATTTGGTTCGTTACTTTTGTTCTACAGATTTTAGTCACATTTGTTTTCTGGATAGGTTCAGATTTCAATATGCTCCTGGCTGTGGGCAGATTCTTTGAAGGCGTACTTGTATTTATGGTAATTGTTTTTTGGATTATTCTGAAACGTACATATTATTATTTAGAAAGGACATGGCTTAATTATGAAAAACAAAATTAATTTAGGAACAAAGTTTATTGCATTTCTTGCTCTTTTTATGTTTAGCATTTTGGCAATTAATGTTTCTGCCAAAGCAGGGCAAATGAAAATGCATGCCATTTATGTTGACAGGGGTGATGCCATTGTTATCGAAAGTAACGGACATTTTATGCTTGTGGATTCAGGTATTTCACAAACATCTGAAAAGGTACTTGCATATCTTAAATCTTTAAACATTCCGAATAAAAAAATTGACTACGTTATATCAACCCACCCTGACGGGGACCATGTTGGCGGTTTTCCTGCTGTTTTCAAGGAATATGAAATCGGTCAGGTAATTTACTCACCATGTACAAAACCAAGCAAAGACTACCTTAGTTTTATAAAAACCGTTAAGGAGAAAGATTGTCCTTTCAGGATTCCGGTGGAAGGTGAAAAATTCAAATTGGGCGATGCAACTGTGGAAGTGGTTTATGACGGTTCACAAGGTTCAACCTATAATGAAGCCAGCATTGTTATGCGTGTCACATGCGATAACAAGTCTATTCTCTTAACCGGCGACCTTCCATCTACCATGGAAAATGAACTTCTTAAACAAGGTTATAATTTTAAGGCTGATGTTCTTAAAATAGGTCATCACGGTGCTGCCGCTTCATCATGCGCCAACTTCCTTGACGCAGTTGCGCCACAATACGCTGTTGTTTCCTGCGGAACTCCTGATATATGCGAATTTCCTAAGGAATCAGTACTTCAAAGACTTGCAAGACGTTTTATCAAATTATATAGAACTGCAGATGCTAATGTAGTTATTAATTTTAACAACGGTGTAATTTCTACTTCCAATAAAGAAAACAATCCTTTTGTTTCAATAAAAAAAGGTACGATTACATTGAGTAATAACGTTTTCTACGCAACAGGTAAACAAATCAAACCTACTGTCAATTTGTACGTTGACGGTCAGTTAGTTCCTTCATATCATTACAAGATTACTTATTCATCTAACATTAACACCGGTGTTGCCAAGGTTAAACTTACTGCAACAGAAGTTAAATACGTTAGCGTATGTTCAACTACATTTTTGATTTTGCCTAAGAAAGAAACACTGAAAGGTTCCGTTTCTTCTTATAACAGTGCACATTTAAGTTGGGACAAGCAAGGTTCCGCAACAGGTTACACAATAATGTATTCCACTGACAAAACATTTAACACGGCATTTAAATATAAATACATTACAAAACCTGAAACTACAAATACTACTTTCAAAAATCTTAAATATAACACAAAATACTATTTCAAAATCAGAGCATATAAAACAAATGTTGGCTACGGAAAATGGAGCAAAACAGTTAAAATAAAAACAAAAAAGAACCCTGCTCCTGCAACTGTAAAAATCAAGTCAGCAAAGAAATATTCAAAAACTTCTATTTATATAAAATGGAAAGCTCAGACTGCCCGCGGAAAAAGTGGCTACTATGTCCAGTACTCCACTAACAAACGATTTAAGAAAAATACGAAAACACTAAAGATAAAAACAACTTGGCAAAACTCAGCTACAATTACAAAGTTGAAGAAAAAGAAAACATACTACATACGTGTTCGAGGATATAATAAGCATGGAAAAGGTAATTGGAGCAAGACAATGAAGGTGAAGTTGAAGTAAGAGATAAAAAAATACGTGTCATAGAGCGTTTTAGCTATATGGCACGTATTTTAATTTCTAATCAGAATGGCAAAATTAATTCTGGTATTCTCCCGAAATAATAGTTTCCCACCATTCTTTATTGTCAAGATACCATTTGATAGTCTTCTTAATACCGTCAGCAAACTTAGTTTCCGGCAACCAGCCAAGTTCGTTGTGAATCTTAGTAGGATCGATTGCGTAACGCATATCGTGTCCCTTTCTGTCAGCTACATATGTAATAAGGCTTTCAGGCTTGCCTAATTCCTTACAAATAATCTTAACAATGTCAATGTTCTTCATTTCGTTGTGACCGCCAACATTGTAAACTTCGCCAACTCTTCCCTTGTGAATAATCAAGTCGATTGCACGACAATGATCTTCAACATACAACCAGTCACGAATGTTTTCGCCCTTGCCATATACAGGAAGTGGTTTGTCATTTAATGCATTGGCAATCATAAGGGGAATCAACTTCTCTGGGAAGTGATATGGTCCATAGTTATTAGAACATCTACTGATTGTAACAGGAAGTCCGTAAGTTCTGTGATATGCAAGAACCAAAAGGTCAGCCCCTGCCTTTGATGAACTGTATGGGCTACTTGTGTGAATTGGTGTTTCCTCTGTAAAGAACAAGTCAGGTCTGTCAAGAGGAAGGTCGCCGTAAACTTCGTCAGTAGATACCTGATGATAACGCTTAATACCATACTTTCTGCAGGCATCCATAAGAACTGCAGTACCAAGAATATTAGTGTTAAGGAACACTTCCGGGTTCTCTATTGAACGGTCTACATGACTTTCTGCTGCAAAGTTAACAACCATGTCAGGATGTTCTTCCTCGAAAAGTCCGTAAATTGCATCTCTGTCGCAAATGTCGATTTTGCAAAAACGGAAATTAGGGTTGTCCATAACTGATTCAAGAGTGGATAAGTTACCTGCGTAAGTGAGCTTGTCCACACAAATAATTCTATAATCAGGATATGTATTTAACATATGAAATACAAAGTTACTTCCAATAAATCCGGCTCCACCGGTTACTATAATGTTCATAATTGTTTGCTCCTAAATATAAGTCCTTTTTAAATCATTTTATTTTTTATTTTTAAAACCATAACTTTTCTAATCTTTTAACCACATTAAATAATTACTTACTTTTTTATTATCAACTATTTCGTTTTCAAAAGATATCTCCCTATTTAAATTTTCATATTTTGTTAAATAACATATCTGTACGTCAAATACCTTTTCAAATTCGTCTCTCTCACTTTCCTTTACTATTTCTTTATATAGTTCTTTAACTTTATTGATTTTCTTTCTTTTTTCATAAAAAAGATAACCTATAGTAAAAATTGGAAAATAAACCGTCATTGTTTTTTCATCTACTTGTGTATTATTTTCTATATCATTAATTACATCATTAAATATTATTTCTATATTTCTATGTTCTTTCTTATCCAAATAATTAAGTGTAATGTAAAAAAATGCATTTAAATTATTCATCTTGTCTAAGTTTTTCTTGCGATTAGTCCTTATAATACTGCTCAATGATGAAAATTTGATTTTTTCACCACCATAATATAAAAAATACCCCCAACTACCGTAATAAAGCAACATTTCAGCATTTTTTATTTCATTCTTCGAACCTTCCTTCGGAAGGGCATCTACTACCACCATAGGTATAATTGAAAGCAACATAATTTCTATAAATTCTAACCACTGTTTAATATCGCATAATGCAAAACTCGTCATAGAAAAAAATACCATTGCTATATATTTTCTAATTTTTATTTTTTTTTGTAATTTATCCCTATGTTCCTTAAAGACAGTTCCAAACTCTATTTTTTTAATTTTCTTAAGTTTTTTTATGGCTGCTACATATTCTACAACTATATATTCTGCATTTGCTTTTAATCTTTCATAACTCCACTCTTTTCTTTTTCTAAATTCTGTTTTATCTAACTTTGCAATATTAAATACATTATGTAATTTTTCTAAACATCTTAATCCCGTTTTAGAATCAAATAAAATAATCTTCAAAATCTTATATAGTATGTTTATATTTGAATAGATATTTATAATTATTCCGTCAACTAATATCCATTTTAGCATTGTATCTATTCCATATATTAATGAACTTATAATAACAACACTAAAACTAATCAATGATGCCTTAATATATTTATCAATCATCTCTAATTTCATAATATCATTAAATGAAAAAAACAAGTAATAATCTTTATTAAATAAAGAAATTCCAATAACTGCTGCAACTGCCATAGAAGTAATACCTATAACTACCGTTAATATTGCTTCTCGATTTACTATACTTATATTCGAATTAATCCAGTCAATTTTCACTAAACTTATCTCAATTATGAACACGCAAACAACAAGTAAAGTACCTTGTTTTCGACTAATGGTATATTCTTCCGACAAATATCTAGATTTAATTCTATTTTTTTTAAAGAAGTTATTAAATTCAAATTGTTTCATTTTTTCTTCCGTTCCCATAGCTCTAGCCACAAAGATAACTGGAAGCCATATTTGAACATATAGTATTCCATACAAAACATATTTATAGTCCAAAATATTAATTTTAAATATATAATAGAAAATAACACAACATCCAATTTCGCTTAAAATTATAAGACCAATCCTTCCTAATTGAATTTTAAGTTTTTTATTTGTTAAATATTCTTTTATTCTTTTCATCACTTGTCCCTCCGTTCTGTTCGACTTCTTTTCCTAAATTATACCACTCGCTTTATTCGAACACAAGTTCTTTTTCGGATTAAAAAAAAAGAGAAACCTTTCTCCTCTAAGGTTTCTCCAAAAATGCAAAATAACTGGTTTAATTATAGTGCTTGCCACCACTCATAGGCCTTCCAACCCTTCGGCTTTATTCCCCTTTGTGCCTAACCCTATATATCAGATAGTACACCGCGCCACCAACAGTTCCGCCCAGGGTGTTGTATACCAAATCCGATATTTGGAACGTGCCAAGGTGAAACAGTAACTGAGAAAACTCGATTCCAAAAGAAAAAATTCCAACTGCCACGGTAGACTTCCATAGAACCTTTCCAAGTCTTACATCACTTCCAAGAATCTCATCCTTAAACGCCCAAAGCAAAAGCACCGCAAAAGGCATAAAAAGCATAAAATTCTCAATAGGCTCCGTACACAAAGTGCCATCAGCATTATGAAGCCCCCATTTTCCCATAACATCGCCTAATGGATCAAACCAAATATCTCTATCCAAAATCGTTCTGAACAGAATCATTGTAGAATAAAACACCAAAAGGAAAGCCCTTCTAAATGTAGAGCTTTCCTTAAAATTTCTAAACCATGTGCCAAAAATATTTTTAATCAGGCTTCCCTTCTTCCAGCCGTGTTCCTTTGCATAAAGAAAAACAAACATGGAAACAAAAGCCATTAGTACTGCCGCACCAAAAGGTTGATAAAGTGCTGTTAGCACATTTTTTATAATATTTGTAATAATTTCTATTATTCTATTCATAATATTCTTACCATTTATAAGTAATCCTTAATTACCATACCTCTTCCTAATGCTTAAGTTTTTATTCCATTATCATATATCTTAAGTATTTAATTTTCTTTATACATAACGTAACTATAATTGATATTATAATTGTCAAAACTGTAATAAAGCACTTATCGCCAATAGATATTATCTCACTAATACTAATACGATATATTTTATTAATTACTCTTAGAACAAATGGATGTAAAATCCATATTCCAGTACTGCAAGATATAATATTATAAAACCTACTGTAAAGCTTTAATGTTCTTTTTGTTACCAATAGAAAAATAGCTATCGTTCCATAAATAACTGGAAGTGAACAATACATTGACGATGCCCACTGGACACATAATGCTTTTGATACTACCAATGAAAGTATTAACGAAAATATAAACACTGTAATAAGTACCCCGCCTCTTTGATTCATACTCTTTGTGATTTTTGTGTTATGTATCTTCCTTAACCATACTCCAATAAAAAAGTAACCTCCATTAGTTATTATTCTAAAGCATGGAAATATTACATCTCTAATTTCCACTCCATAAATAATTCTTACAACTAAATTTATGGCAAACGCAATTGTCAATATAATACTCATATATAAAATAAACAACTTTGAAGAACAAACATTATTTATATTAAAGTAGCAACATTTTCTAATTGTTGCTACTAAATAATAAATAACACATAATCCCAATAAAAACCATAAATGAAATAACAATCCCTTACCACTAATTATTCCAATCGTTAAATCTATAAATGCTATTTTATGTTCCAATATTGAAATTATTATGCCTAAACTTAGCACCCACACTCCTACAAATTTAATGTATTTCCATGCTTTTCTATTTGCATACTTAAAATCAATCTCTCTGTCCGCCAAAAGCCATCCATTGACAAGCAAAAACAAAGGTATTCCATATTCCCCTGTCAAATATAATGCCTGTTGGATTCCATCCCCTGGCTCTATTCCATGCAAAAATACTATAAAAATACATGCAAAAAATTTTACAGCATCAATCTCTAAATATTGCATCCCAATTCCCTCTCACACATATCCAAAGCTGCAGCAATAACTCCATCCATATCATAATACTTATATTCACCTAATCTTCCACCGAAAATTACTTTTTTTTCTAATTTAGCTTTTTCTCTATACTTATTATATAATGCACTATTATTTTCATCATTAACTGGATAATATGGTTCATCACCAGGTTTCCATTCACTACTATATTCACGACTTATTATTGTCTTAGGCAAATCATTTCCATTCTCATCCTTGCCAAATTCAAACCATTTATGTTCTATAATACGTGTCCAAGGTGTTTCCTTATCCGTATAGTTAACTGCTGCATTCCCCTGAAAATTTGGAATATCCAATAATTCATTTTCAAAACGTACCGATCTATATTCTAAACATCCAAGTTCATATTCAAAATAAGCATCTACTGGTCCTGTATATATAACCTTATCTGCCATTTCATTAAATTTTTTCTTATTCTCCAAATAGTCCGTATTTAATTCAACCTCTACATCCCCTAATATATTTTCAATTAGCTTAGTATATCCACCTACTGGGATTCCCTGATACAGTGCATTGAAATAATTATTATCAAATGTATACCTAACTGGTAATCTTTTAATTATAAATTTAGGAAGTTCTCTACACTCTCTGCCCCACTGTTTCTCTGTGTATCCTTTTATTAATTTTTCATATATATCGCGTCCAACCAAAGATATTGCCTGTTCTTCCAAATTTTGTGGTTCACCTATAACTTCTTTTCGCTGACTAGCAATTTTGTTTTTTGCTTCTTCTGGTGTTATAACTCCCCACATTTTATTAAAAGTATACATATTAAATGGTAATGAATACAGCTCCCCCTTATAATTTGCAACTGGACTATTTGTAAATCTATTAAATTCCGCAAACTTTGTTATATATCTCCACACTCTTTTATTGTTTGTATGAAATATATGTGCACCATACTTGTGAACAATGATTCCTTCCACTTTTTCTGTATAAACATTTCCACCTACATTAGCACGCTTCTCAATAATTTTTACTTTCTTTCCTCTTTTTCTAGCCTCATGTGCAAATATAGCTCCATAAAGTCCTGAACCTACTATTATGTAATCATATTTATTCTTTTCCATATTAATTTTCTCCTAATATTTTCTTTTTAATTATTCTAATCATATTTTCTAAAATTTCTTTGTTAATAGCTACCGATATAATAATAGCAATCATCAACATTAAAATAGTTTCATACAAGTTTATAAAACATATTATAACCGTGAATGCAATGTTGACTAACATTATAATACAAAATGTTTCCCATTTTATACTAATGTTAAAATATTTTTTTGTGTCTTTTATTCTAATAATCCACACTATTATATTTCCACAAACAGTTGATATACAAGCCGCCCAAATTCCAATAAACGGAATCAATATTAAATTTATCAAAAAGTTTACAATTGCACCAACTATGGTTGTTTTCATTGCATTTTTTGTATCTTTTGCGCTAATATATCCTGTTCCATAAAAACTTGAAAATGATGAAAATATCGCCCCTAAATATAAGATGCCTACATACTTGTACGAACTTAAATAACTTTCATCCATAAATAAAACTATAACAACTTTAGATAACGGAATTAATATTGCCACAATGCAACATGCAACTTTCATATAACTATTAAACACTTTCGTATAATATGTATCCCTTGTATCACTATCATACTCTAAAACTGCTTGCTCCTGCCATGCTTGATAAAATAACGTATGCAAAATAGTTACTATTGAAGGGAACTTATTTGCTAAAGAGTAAATTCCCGTCACTGCAGCTCCTGACATTGCTGTAAGCATCAGTCTGTCAGAAGTATTCATTACCCACCAACTAATATTATTAGGAACCAGCATAATTGAATATGCTAACATAGATAATGCTAATTTTTTATTAAATCGAATTTCTTTTATATCTATACAATCCCTTAGCATTAATACAAGATATATTGTATCAACCAGGTATGCTATAGCCATAGACCATAGCATACCTTTAACTCCCATACGAAACATCACTACTAATATTACATTTAGTGATAACATAATTAACGTATATATAATTCCTGAAACAGCAAATACTTTATTCTTTTTTTCACCCCTAGCCATAAATTGAAAACTGTTTTGAAAAGCAGAAAAAGTCAATAGCAAAATGAATAATTCCTTATATTTCCATTTAATTAAAGTACAAACACTCCATACTACTATATCTGCAATAAATATAAAAACAGTCAATAAAGTTAAACCTGTTCCAACTATATCGCCATGTTTATCTTCTGATTTTAACAACCATCTAAGCAGCCCCTCATGTATTGCCAGTACACACATAGGTGCTAATAAGTTTAACACAGATATGATTGTGTCATACGTTCCAAACTCTGCCGTTGTTAAATAAAATGTATATAGCGGTACTATAAGAAAAGTTAATACTTTAGAGCCAAAACTACTTATTGTATAAATTATAGTATTTTTTACTAATTTTAATTCTCGACTTTCACCCATTGCTATTATTTTCCCTTCAACATATCTTTTCTTTCAACAATGAAGCTCATAACTTTTGTAGGCAAAATCACAGACAATATACTCTTTATTTTTTTATTTCTATAATATTTCTTATTGTTTTGTCTGACTGCATAATCAAACCCTTTTTCATCCATCACCTTAAAAAAGTAATTTCTTCCGTTTGGACATAAATTTGGTTTTGAAAATGCCCTATTATAAGGTACGGCTTCGTCAGGATTAATCTTTTCTATATATAAGTCATTTTTTAAAAACGAAATTGTTTGTCTAGCTTTCTCTGTGTTTACCAATAACACCGAAACACCTTCTCTTAATTGTTCTTCATCAACTTTATTTTTCTGTATTCCCCAAAAATCTGCTACTGTATAATCAGAAACTCTTTCTTGTCCACAATAGTGACAATTATAGCAACTTTTTCTCAAAAAAATATTACTATTAAATCCAACAAAAAAAGTATCTAAAAGCTTATCCTGTATTTCACTAGTTCCATCTTCAAAAAATAATTTCATTCTTGTTCCATTTCCTGATTGCCAGCCATCCTCTCCTTCTTTTACTCTAAAGCAAAATTTAACAATCTTTTTTCTATACTGTTTTTCTCTCTCTTTAATATATGTCATAACAGTCTTTTTACTTGCAACACCATGGCAAAGTACATCCATAGTGTATAGATATTTACTTTTTCCAATTTCCCCTAAATACGAATATAACGCTGCCACCTGACATGCTGTCCCCGTAAACAATACTAATTTTTCCTCTTTGATTAATTTCTTAACCCTTTCGAATACTTGTTGTGTTTTACTCTGATAGTATTTGCTTAATCTCAAATTGTCTATCTCATCCACATTAAAAATCACATTGTGAAACAAATCTCCAGACTCGGAATCTAATTCTACACCTATAACAGCCCCTTGCCTTTGTAATATATACTCTGCCAAAGCTGAAAACACTCCACCTGATGAACTTTTTTTCAATACTTCGACATCCTTGTTCCATGCCATATAAAAATCCGCATCGTACTTTTTATGTTTTTTGTTTTGTGGACATTTTTTTTTGCATAAATTACAATCTATACATTCACTTTCTTTAATTGCTGGATATATGAAGCCCTCATCGTTTTCAATCATCTCAATACATTTTTGGGGGCACACAACTGCACAAACACCACATCCAACACACTCTTCTCTTACACAAATTTCTTTCTTTTGCATTTTATTCATATTTCAACGCCTTTTTTAAAAATTCAATTGACTCTTTTCTATATATATCAAGTTTTTTCCATACATCCTGAAAATTTATCTCTTCTTTTTCATAAAGTATACTATCTACATCTGAAATGATTCTTTTTTCCAACTCTAATTTTAACAGAATACCCTTAATTCTATTATCTGTACTTTCTTTTTCTTGCAATGTATAAAAATTTGTACCAAGATTAACAGAAAACAGTGTACCGTGGTATGAATTTGTAATAACTAACTCTGCCCCCTTTATCCATCCCAAAAATTCTTTTGGTCCAGCATCAATCGCATTTATTACTCCCTTAGAATATGTAAAACATGAAAGTGGCGTTATTACAACTAATACACAACCTTTTCTTTTTGCCATTTTCTGAAGCTTGGGCATAATTTTACGTGTCTTTTTTACTCCTTCTAACGCATAATATAAAATATATTTTTTATTTATCATTTTTTCCGGAATCGTTCCAATTTTACTGCTCCATTCCTCAGAATTTAACAACAATGTAGGATCTAATACTTCGTTACTTTCAATACCAAAAAGACTTTTAAATCTATCACAAGACGCCTTCTCTCGAAAGCTAATTTTATCAAATTTTTTTACTTTATCCACGATATATGTAAGTTCTTCATCTTTCATATTTACAATAGAAGATGCATATGACACTTTCTTTTTATTTGTGAAGCATAATAAATACGGATACATATACTTCCATTCACTCTCTTCCAATTCATTTGAATGTTTATTCCAAATTTGATCACTTCCACTAACAAAAATATCAAACATTCCGTCTGCTTCATCTACTTCTTCTGGTTCATTAAATTCCTTTGTTAAATTCAGTTCTTCTATAAATTGTTCAAATCTATTTTTTCTTGTAATATACTTTCCAATTTGCGGTAAATGAAGTAAATCTTTCAAAAATGCTTTTAATCCATTATTTAAGTGTATCATACTGTAGTACTTAATTTGTGACTTCATTCTATAATTTACTATTTCTACACTGTATCCTATTTTTTCAATTGATTCTTGTGTAGCATATGCTTGAAGCACCGAACCGAAATTATACGCTGAATGGTATGTAATTACTCCTATTTTTGTTTCCATCCATATTTCTCCTTTTCAATTTTATTTTCCCAAAATAATGAAATTCCAAACAATATAAACGGATATGATGCACTTGCGCAAACATACGTATAAAACATATTGAAGAAAGCGTTAAAAAACCATATAAAAATGGCTATAATTTTTATAAACCTTGGTAACTTTAAATTTGAAACACATTTCTTAAACATTAACCTAAACATCAATAGATAACTTGCCAAACCAATATATCCATAGCACAATAAAATGTTAATATAATCATTATGAGCCCATATACGATTATGAATTGCTTTATTGTTAATATCATATACGAACCTATATCCATATCCTAATATTTGATTAATGATATTCCCTGAAAAAAAAGCCCTAATATCTGCTAGCCAAAATAATGATCTACCACTCGTAAATTTGACCAGTGGATCTTGATAGTATTCTGTTGATGAAACTGTAAGTGAACTGTCTATTTTATCCATAATACTTGAATTTAAAATAATAGCTAAAAACACTACAGCTATTGGAATCAATGATACCAAAAAAAATCTTCTTGATGGTGTAATAATATAATACATTGCTACACAAATAGCTAGTCCTACAGCAAGATATGTTCTTGACCCTCCCGAAAATATACAAAACATAGGTATGATGGCATATATTATATTTATTCTTTTTTTAGTTATCAATATCATAACTATTCCTAAAATAAACGTGGCCGCCGTAGCACTTCTAAAAACATTCCCTGTAAAAGAGAAAAAATATCCATCTTCATAAGAACTTTTCAAAAATATAGAAATGAAAACGAAAAAATCCCACGCTATAACAATCCCTTTTAAATAATTGTAATTGCTTTTTAAATAACGCTTGATAAATTCGTACCCAGATATTACATAATCCGAGAATAATATAAAGAATAACAAATAAAAAATATCATTTTCATTATCCAAAGGACCCTCTGTAAAGATAAAAGCTGCTACATATGAAATAGAAAACAACATTAATATTGAAATTTCATATGTTGTCTTCTTTTTTTTAAAAGCAATAAAAGCCAACGATAAAATTAATACAAAAAATAAAATTCTATTTATAATTGGAATTATCCCCTGAAATAAAGTTGTAATCGGCAACAACATAACAACATCCATCACAACTCTATTAAAATTAATATTACCCCTCATTCTTTTCTCCTATAGCATCGATCATAGCTAAAAAATGCAATGGCATTTTCAGATGTTTCTCTAAACGAGTTCTTATTTTATATCTTACTCTTGATCCTAATTGCACTGTCGGCAATTCTTTATATTTAATATTATTATGGACTAACCACACATTCATTAATCTCTCAGACAAGAAGCCATATACTCTTGATTGATACATATCATAGCCTGAAATATTTTCATTTTTTTCTAATTCTAATAATAAACCTAACAACCAATTTGCATAATCATTAAAAATATTTTTCTTAGCAATGATCATATTATACGGAAATAGATAGTTTTTGCTCATTGCTATTTCAAATGCTTCTAAATATTCTGGACACTTGTATGAAATCACGTCTTTTAAAAGTTCTAAATCTTTTGCATAATGATGTTTTTTGTAATGATTACGAATATTTCCACATGAAAAATACATTCTATCACTAACTATACAATCATATTTTTCCAATATCTTTCTAATATCTGATTCTTTGTAAAAATTATCTTCTTTTTCGCTCCATACATTATGCGTAAAAAATCTTCTATAATGGACTATCCCTTTAATGTCATCTTCACAATTGTGAGCTACCCAATATACTCCTGTTAGCTCACAAAAATTTGCATTCTTTTTCGAGATATTTTTTCCCTCATCATCATATAGATATCCATTTTTTTTATTATTTTGCTTATATGCTCCCACATATAACCATTTGTAAAAATTTGATATTTTAGGTTTATTCTCTATATATTTATGGGTAATTACATATATTGACATATCTCTATTCTCCTTATATTTATTTCCTCTTTATTAAATTTGTATATATTTCTTTCATTGCCTCTTTTGATTTTAACTCATCAAATTTTTTTGCCATCTTTTTGCATTTTTTACTCATTTCTTTATATTCGTCTTCCTGCATATTTGCTATTCTATCAATAGCATTTGCAAACTCTTTTTCTTTTGTGGGATTACATAAATACCCCGTTTCTCCATTTGCAACATACTCTCTAATTCCCTGAACATCGGCACCAACAACTGGAACTCCAGAAGCTAACGCTTCCAATCCAGCCATTCCCAATCCCTCTCTCAAAGATGGTAAAACTGCGATATCCGCACAAGCATTTATTTGTGGAATATCTGACCTATGTCCCAGTAATTTAACTCGCACATTTAGCCTCTCTGCCAGTTTTTCTAACTGTTTATCCAATGTTGAATCCACAACAGCTCGGCCACATATAAAAAATACATACTTATTCTTATCTGGTAACATCGATAATGCTTTAATAATTATTTTTTGATTTTTTCTTTCTGAAAGCTCACCGTCTGCTAAAACTAACTTATCTTTTTGTGATACTCCTAATTTTTTTCTATATTCATCTCTATCAATTTTTATTTTTTCAAATCTTTCCGTTTTTAATCCTACCCCTGGAATTAAAAATACATTTTTGCAATGCATTTTTTTTGCATTATTGTAGTCTTCATGATTTATTGTTATAATCACATCACTAAGCTTGGACATAACATTTTCCACACTATGATACACAAACCATTCTTTTTTTGTTGAACGATCAGTAAACGTGAATCCATGCGTTGTGTAGATTACTTTAGTACCCTTTCTTCTGTACTTTTTTGCTGCTGTACGAACTATCATGCCAACTATCGGTGTATGACAATGTATAATATCATATTTTTGTTTTAATACTTCCCTTAATTGCTTGTACGCTTTCCAATTTTCGCTGTTTATTGGTTGCTTAGTGTTAAAATCAACTTGATAATATTTTATATTCTTCTTTTTCAAAATAAGATTTTCAATTGCTTCTTTCCCATCAGCCATACGTCCATTCATTGCAACATCAACTTGATAACCCATTTTTTGTAAAACTTCTATATCGTTCCATAAAAAATTTAAAAATCCTGCCAAATTTACTACTATTAATGCTTTTTTCATTTTTATTCTCCTAGTTGTTTTGCAATATCTGCATCAACTATTTCTTCACCACTTTTATCTTTAAGCTGTTCTCTTGAAGCATCGCTTAATCCGTCATTAATTGTTGCGCACATATCACAAGTACTGCATTTATCTAATTCTTCTTTAGTTACCTTGCCATCTCTATAGTCACGTACAATTTTATTCTCATACATACTATATGGATGTTTACTAAACAAAGCCTTAAACTTATGTTTAAGTACCCAGAATCCAGGCTTCCAAATATATTTATGCATTGCAGGAGACACTGAACCTATCATCCAGCAGTCTCTGTCACAGCAGCGAACTTTTGCTCTAACCTGTTCTGCTTCAGGGCTATTCCATAATTCATCCCAGCTCTGGTTGTTTAAGTTACCCATCACTTCTTTGTCTTTTGTTCCGTTACATGGCATTACATCTCCGTATGGATCAATAAAGAATGTGTCAAAACTCATGTCACAAGGGAGCAATCGCTTCTGTCCATAAATATAGTTAATAAGTCCATGATTGAAATAAGCTCTCATCCATTTCTTAGGACTCTTTGATCTAAGTAATTCATTAATTAAATCTTCGAAGTTCTTTGCTACCATTGGACGGTCTTTGATTATATTCTTTGCTTCTACGAAATAGAAACTATTATGTAATGAAGCAGTTGCAAATTCCATTCCCATTTCATTAGAGATTTTATAAAGCGGTACTAAGTCAGGTGCATTCTTGTCCTGAACTGTCATACCGAAACCAACATCCTTCATTCCCATTTCACGTAATTTTTTAAGTGTTGTATAACCTTTGTTATATCCATCATCTAATCCACGAATTTCATTGTTTGTCTGTTCAAGACCTTCAATTGAAATACGGATTCCAATATTAGGAAATTCCTTACACAAATCAACAATTCTATCTGTGAAGAATCCATTAGTTGAAATAACGATTCTATCACTCTTCTTATATAATTCTCTAACAATTTCTTTTAAATCTGTACGTATAAAAGGTTCTCCACCTGTTATATTTGTAAAATACATTTTAGGTAATTTTTTAATTGTTTCAATTGAAATTTCTTCTTCCGGTTTTGATGGTGCCTTGTATCTGTTGCACATTGAGCAACGTGCGTTACATCTATATGTTACGATAACTGTACCATTTAATTTTTTCTCTGCCATTACGTTCTCTCCCTTTTTCCCTTTTATTCGTATATCTTAATCAATTTATTGCAATATTCCTCAATAGTATCAAAGCTAATATTTTTACAATTTTCACTGTATTTATCTAACTTTTCTTTGTTATTCCATAGTTCTTCAATCTTAATTTTTAAATCTTCTCCATTGCCACTTTCAAATAACGCTCCTGTACTGCCTACAGATATAAGCTCAGGAATACCTCCAATGTTGGCGCCAAGAACCAGTGTACCATACATCTGGCTTTCCATTACTGAAAACGGACAATTCTCATACCATTCTGATGGATATATAGAAAATCTTGCTTCTCTTATAAGTTTTTCAAGAGCTTCTCCCTTTTGAAAGCCTAAATTTTTAATATTGCTAATTCCATTAATCTCTTCTTCCAAAGGACCTGTTCCCGCAAATATAAACTGAATGTTCGGAAGTTTCTTACAAACATCTATAAGAGTTCCTATTCCCTTTTCCTCTGAAAATCTTCCAAAATAAAGAACATAATCCTTCTTCTCTGTTTCTTTCCATTCAACCTTATCTATAAAATTATGTAAAGCAATTGTTTTCTTTGCAAACAATGGATTTGTGTCCAATTTTGTTTTCATAAATTCACTACAGCATATCATAGAGTCAATATACTTATATGTTCCCTTTATTTTCCAAAACATAGCCTCCATTGTTCCAACTGCTGATTTTGCTGTACTACCATGAATACACTTACCTTTAAAGCAATTCATAAAATGTCCGCCTAAACACTTTTCACAGTTTTCGTGTGTATTAGGATTGTTACACATATGATTTGGGCAAACCAGATTATAATCGTGTGCGGTAAATATAATCTTGCATTTATGTCCTGTCTGTTTTGACCATTTCTTTATTTCTAATATAACACTTGGAGTTATCTGATATGTAAAATTGTTTAAATGAACCACATCAGGCTGAAAATCTTCAAGAACAAGTCTGATTTTCTTTCTTGCCTCACTTGAATATATAGTTTTAATTGGATAAGTCAGTTTAGAAAGTTTTGAACCTCCATGAAAGTCCATATCAGATGTATAGGCTTCTGCATGATTTCCAACGCATCTTCCTTCATGTTCCATTCCGAAGTATTGTACTTCGTGTCCCTGCCTCTCTAAATACTCACCTAATTTGAATATATATGTTTCTGAACCTCCATTTGGATACAAAAACTTATTTACCATTAAAATCTTCATATTCTATCCTCTATACAACTCCATTGTTTTCTCAACCACATCATCCCAATTGTATTTCTCGCAAATGAAATCTGCAGCTTCTTCTTTATATTTCTTAACCATCTTAGGCTTATCACAAGCCTGCTGTAGTTTTTCTCTTAAGTCATCTACATCTGATTTTTTGAATACCAGTGCCTTGTCTTCTACAACTGATGCGCATTCATCTATATCTGACACAAGGCAGCAGTTACCATAGCTCATTGCTTCAAGCAGGCTCAATGGCATTCCTTCCAAATCACTTGGAAGTGTGTATACATACGCATTACTGTATAACTCGTCCAGTTCTTCTCCCTGAACGAATCCTGTAAAGATTATTCTTTCGTCATCTTTTGCCATCTGTCTTAGTTCGTTAGCGAACTCGTCTGTATCCGAACTTCCACCGGCGATTACCAGTTTCTTATCTGTTTTTATTTTTTTGAAAGCCTCTACCAGATATCTAAGTCCTTTTTCCGGAACCAATCTTCCAAGAAAGAGAATGTATTCGTCTTTGTTTAAGCCGAATTTCTCTTTGATAATCTGTGGCTCTCTTACTATAGGTCTGTTTACTCCGTTAGGAATAAACTTAGTCTCTCTTCCATATGTATCTCTGAAATAATCCTGCACGCCACGGCTTAATACTATTATTTCGTCTGCGTGCTTTACTGCGCACTTCTCCCCCATCATTATATAAGTGCTTGCAAGCTTGCCCCACTTAGCTCTCTGATGGTCCAGGCCGTGAATTGTTGCTATGCATCTCTTGCCGAATAACTTAGGAAGCCATAACATTGCACATGGTCCTTCCGCATGAAAATGTACAACATCATATCTTCCAAAAGACGCTTTAATGCCTGCAAAAACTGAGGCTGACATTGCTGCCAACCCTTTACAGTTTATTGTAGGCACTGTTTTCAGGTTTATTCCTTTGTAGTTTTTAATCTTCGCACTGTCAAATTCCTTACCGCTAACATGATGTCCGCCACGGTTGTAGCATGTTACTTTGTGACCTTTGTTAACCATTCTTGTACAAAGTTCTTCCACCACAATTTCCACGCCACCTTCTCTTGAAGGTATTCTCTTATGACCTAACATTGCGATTCTTAATTTATCTTTATTCTTCTTATGCACTTTTTATCCCCTTGCATATTTTGCCAAATATTACACCGATCCCTTCTGTCCCAGCACTACCAGCACTGTTTTCAGAATTATTTTTATATCAAGTCCTATATTCCAGTTCTTAATATAATCGCTGTCCATTTTTACTATTTCTTCGAAATCAGTAAAATCACTTCTGCCGCTTACCTGCCACATTCCTGTAAGTCCCGGTTTTGCTGCCAGCCGGCTCTTGTGATGCAATTCGTACTGATTGTATTCATCCATTGTTGGTGGTCTTGTTCCCACAAGACTCATATCGCCTTTTAAGATGCTCCAGAAGTTAGGGAATTCATCTATAGACAGATGTCTAAGATAATATCCAAGTCCCTTTCTTGTTCCGTCCGGACCGCTTCCTATAATTCTAGGGTCTGCGTCCATCTTAAACATAAGACCTTCCATCTTATTCTTCGCCATAAGTTCCTTCTTACGTTCTTCCGCATCTACATACATAGAACGGAACTTATATATTGTAAAAGTTCTTCCGTTACGACCAACTCTCTTCTGTCCGAAGAATACAGGTCCCTTAGGATCTGCTATCTTAATAGCTGGTGCTACAAATATAAAAAGTATGCCTGTAACTAAACATCCAACAACACCTGCACAGATATCCATGGCTCTCTTTAATGCCATCTCTGTTATTGTTACAGTATTGGCACTTGTTCTTATAATCTTAGTATCGTTAATGTGTCCGAACTCCTGAGTTCCACCATTAAACTTAATATTTAATTTAATATCTACGGTAATTCCTATATTAACTAAAGTTTCCACTATCTGATCAAACTTATCTGATGGATAGTTTAAATTAAGTAAAACTTCATCTACAACATTTTTGCAAACATAGTCATACATATCTGTTACTTCTGAAACTACCGGTATTCCCTGGCACTCTTTAATTCCTTCCTCATTTGTGTTTAATGCTATTCCTACTATTTCAAAACTCTTGTCCGGTCCATCGTTTACTTCACTAATTACTTTCTCCATATTTTCCGGTGTAGTAATTATCAAAAGTTTAGTTTGCTTCTTCTCTCGGTAATCTCTTTTTCCTAAAAATGTTTTTAAGCAAATATGTACAAAATACATTGCAAAAATGTCCATTACCCAGAATGCAAAAATCATTAATCTTGAGTATATTGCTCCTGTATGAGTAAAGAACATAAATACCATTACACATAGCATTAATCCTGTATTATGAACAAGTACTCTTTTAAATTCCTGAAAATATCCTCTTCTTAGGATGTCTGAATATGTATTCGAGAAAAAACTTATGCAGAAATGCAGTGCCATTATTGCAAAAAGAAGTGTTCTGTACTCCTTTAGCGCATATACATTACGTACTCCATTACGTAGAAAATATGCAATCAATAACGTTAAATTAATGCACAACAAATCAGCCAGTATAAAGTCTAAATGCTTAACCCAGCTGTTCTTCTTCACGTACATGCAGTGAATCTCCCCTCATATTTTTTACATAGCGTCTTTTGTATACTATTGTCTTCCCTTTGTTGTCTAATTATAAGCTTTACATATTTATAAAAAACCTGATGTATATTCTTGTATTTATTATCTTTATCGTATGCTTTGTGCATATTTATACATCTTCTATAAAAATCACTTATACCCTCATATAGCTTATAGCTAACATTGCTTAGCTCTTTTTCCTTTCCATAATACTCTATTTTTCGACTTATTTCAATGCGAGATATTGTCATTTTAGTAATAATTCAGCATTTTTAGTCAGTTTGTTTTCTTTTTTAATAAAAACGTTTTCACGCTTATCATTTTTTACATATTTGTAAACTTTTATGACTTAAATGTAAATTCAAACCCTTTGCCATTGCTTTTATCGGGCATTGGACTTACACTCTTAATATCGACTACAATATTTCAGATGATTGGTCTTCAGTATTAAGATGACTGTTTTTTATATTGAATGATTAGTCTACAATATTCAAGATGATTGGTGAGGTGACATGTTTATGAATTGGAGAGATAGATTTTCAAAATTTATGTATGGAAGATATGGTGCAGATCAGTTTTCTAAGTTTTTGCTTGGGCTTACAATTGCGTTGTGTATTATTTCGCTTTTTGTTCCAAGAAGACTTGGTTCCCTTTTTAGTACTTTGATTTTGCTTCTTATTTTTTATACTTATTTTAGAATGTTTTCACGTAATATTTATAAGCGTGCTGCTGAAAACGAGAAGTATATGCGTATTCTCGGTAGCTGGCGCAACAAGGTTGCCAATGAGAAGAACCTTGCCAGTCAGCGCAAGTATTATCATTTCTACAAGTGTCCGGGATGTGGCCAGAGGATTCGTATTCCTAAAGGACACGGTAAGATTCAGATTCGTTGCCCTAAGTGCAACGCCACTTTTATAAGAAGAAGTTAGTTTTTTATGTTTGGATATGTTGTTATTAATAAACCGGAATTAAAATTTAAGGAGTTTGATGTTTACAAGAGTTTTTATTGTGGTTTGTGTTATTCTTTAAGGTCCCGCTATGGTTTTGTCGGGCAGTTTACACTTTCTTATGATATGACTTTTCTTGTAATGCTTCTTACTTCTTTGTACGAACCGAAGGTTGCTCATTCTGAGCACAAATGTATTCGTCATCCCCTTAAGGCACAGCCTATGTCTTCCAGTATTTACTCAGATTACGTGGCTGATATGAATATTTTATTATCTTATTATAAGGCTATGGACGACTGGAATGATGACCGCAGTGTTTTGAAGCTTGCTTTTGCCAAGCTTTTGAATACTAAGCACCCTGACGATTCTTTTGATTACGCCGCAAAGGCGGATTCTATTTCGTCTCTTCTCACCGAATTAGGTACCCGCGAAAAAGAGAATGAGACGAACATTGACGTTATGGCAGGGCTTTTCGGTCGCATTATGTCTGTCCTTTTTGTTCCAAAAGACGACCAGTGGGCTGCTTCTCTTAGCCGCATTGGTTTTTTCCTTGGCAAATTTATTTATATTCTTGATGCCTATGATGATTTGGAGGAGGATATTAAGAAGAATCATTACAATCCTTTCAAATCTATTTGCAATGAACAGGGGTTTGATGATAGAATAAAGGGCATGCTACAGATGATGATGGCTGAATGCTCTAAGGAGTTTGAGTATCTTCCTATTTTGGAGAATGCTGAGGTTCTTAGAAATATCCTTTACGCCGGGGTTTGGACGGTCTACTATAAGACGTTGAAGGCGAGAAGGGAACAGAAGAAAGAAAATGACTAAAGGAATGTGAGCCGGGTGTATGTGCACCTTGATGTTACGACACTGGCGAGCCTGGGTACGAACAACTTGTGGGGTTCGATTCAGCGAGCCGAAGGTGAGAACAACTTATGGGGTTCGATTCAGCGAGCCGAAGGTGAGAACAACTTGTGGGGGTTCGATTCAGCGAGCTGAAGGTGGTTGTGAAGCTGGTATGTGTTGGTTTACATAACTTTGGTTTTTAGGAGTTTGATATGAGTGATCCATATAAGGTTCTTGGCATTTCACGAGATGCCACAGATGATGAAGTAAAACAGGCATATAGAAAATTAAGTCGCAAGTATCATCCCGATGCTAATATTAACAATCCTAATAAGGATAAGGCGGAGGAGATGTTTAAGTTAGTTGGTCAGGCTTACAATCAGATTATGGATGAGCGTAAGAATGGTTATTCAGGTGGCTATGGTGGTTCTTATGGTGGCTACGGTTCCGGCAGTTATGGTTCCGGTGGCTATGGTAATGGTGGTTCTGCCTACGGTGGTTCAGGTAACGGCAACTACGGTGGTGGTTATTCCGGCAATCCTTTTGATGATTTGTTTGGTGGTTTTGGAGGCTTCGGCGGTTTTAACAGTGGGCAGGGACAGTCCAGCCAGTATTACGGTCAGGATGCTTCCTATTACACTGCTGCTTCTAACTACATTAACAATAAGCGTTTTCAGGAAGCTTTAAATGTCCTGAGCAATATTCAGGACCGTACCGCTCAGTGGTATTTCTTAAGTTCTTTGGCAAACAACGGTCTAGGTAACAATGTCATGGCTCTTGATTTTGCAAAAACTGCTCTTGAAATGGAGCCTAACAATCAGACATACCAGCGACTTGTCCAGACACTTGAAAGTGGTGGTCAGTGGTACAACACCCGCCAGTATTCATATGGTGGCGATTCCGGTGCAATGTGTTGCGCTGATCCTTGCACAACATTATGTTTGCTTAACATGTGCTGTTGCTAGTATTGTTGCCAGTATTATTGCTAATATTATTGCTAGTATTGTTGCTAGTATTATTCGATTTTAATATTATTGTGTTTTATTTACCCCTGCTGGGAAGCTTCTACGGTGTCCTGTCTGCCACAGGACACCGTGGTTGGTCCGGCGGGGGTGTTTTGCGTAGCGGGGAGGGAGTGATGTTAGGTGTTTAGTGTTGGACGTTATGGCTTAAAGTGGATGAACGGCATAGTGTTGTAGATTATGTCGTGGGGTGGATGAGAAGCTTGTTGTGTCGTGGGGTGGATGAGATGTAAGGCGTTAGAGGCTTTAGTGTGGGGGAGCGGAGAAGCTTGTTGTGTCGTGGGGTGGATGAGATGTAAGGCATTAGAGGCTGTAGTATGGGGGAGCGGAGAAGCTTGTTGTGTCGTGGGGCGGATGAGATGTAAGGCGTTAGAGGCTGTAGTGTGGGGGAGTGGAGAAGCTTTCTTATGTGACCTTTGCCGATCGCGTACCTCGATATTTGAGGTTTTTGCAATATTGGGGTACGTTTTTCATTTTTGTTTTCATTATATGTTGCATTTGCAACTATTTTATTTCTTCCGTACCCCGATATTTCATTTTGTCTAATTTTCGGGGTACGTTTCTTATTTCTACATATAATATGCGTCTTAATTTTTATAGTTTTTTATGGCTTTGTACCCCAATTTTTCACAATTTTAAAATGTCGGGGTACGCTCGCCCTAATTTCAGCTTATTTTATACAACATATAGTTTGTGTTTGTTAAAAACGTACCCAGACATTTCATTTTTCTTGTTTTTTGGGGTACACATTCTCAAACTACCGCTGTTTTTGCACAACATATAGTTTGTATTCGTCAAAAACGTACCCAGACATTTCATTTTTCTTGTTTTTGGGGGTACACATACTCAAACTACCTCTGTTTTTGCACAACATATAGTTTGTATTCATCAAAAATGTACCCCAACATTTCATTTTTCTTGTTTTTTGGGGTACACATACTCAAACCACCGCTTTTTTGCACAACATATAGTTTGTGTTCGTCAAAAACATACCCCGACATTTCATTTTTCTTGTTTTTTGGGGTACACATGCCCAAACCACCATTCATTTCACATAACAAATATATAGTTCAATTCACACAAAACCTGTCTAAAACTTTATTTATCACCAGCTTCCACAAAAATAACCGTCCAGCCTTCGAAACCCGGCTGTATTTTTTTTTGCACCAAAAAGAGGCTGCGCACTAATTACTTAGTGCGACAGCCCCAAAAGATTTTTTGTTAACACTTTTTCTATAAATACTCTTTTGAATGCCTCATTATCAGAGCAGCCTAGCCACAATTAAAAGATGCACCATGGATCTCCATGATGCATCTTTTAATTATGTTTTATTGTTTACTGAATTTTTGTAATTCTAAATGCTTCCCATGAACCGGCAACTGTATCGCTTCCTGCATATAGCTTTCCGCCATCGTTCATATTTGCCTGAACATATTTTCCATTTGCTAATGAATAAATTGCATATTCATTATCTGCAATCTTTTCAATTATGAATTTTTCCCATGTTCCAATAGAACCGCTTCTTGGTACCAGCTGATTATGCTCATCTACAATTGCACATACATATTTACCATTCGCTGCTGATCTCAATGATACAGTTCCGTCATTATTATTTACGATTTGGATTGTCTCCCAAGCTCCTCCACATGAACCTCTGTTAGCAACTATAGTATCGTTGCCTCCGTTTTCTGCACATACAACTTTATTATTTGCAATTGATGTAATATATGTGTCCGCATTATTGAAGTTTGGTCTTTCTACCTTTTCAATTATAATTGATGAAGTCTTATCATTAAATCCGCCTAAATTTGATGTATCCTGAAGAAGAACTTTTGCTCCTCCTTGGAATCCTGCATCATTATATAATGTAACTCTATATCCGTCAGGAACTTTAACTGATGAAAGTGCATCGTTTTTGATTCCTGCTGATACCATTGCATTATAATCATATTTTCCGGCTGAAAGTGAAACCTTAGTTCCGTTGTAATCAGAATCAAGATAAAATTCTGCTTTCTTTTCTGAACCACTATATGTAAGTCCCGAAGATTCTCCTGTCTTTGTAATCTTAAATGCTTCCCATGCTCCTGCAACAGAATCACTTGATGCAACAAGCTTTCCGCCGTTATCTAAATCTGCTTTTACATATTTATTGTTTGCACGTGCCTTAAGTGCATATTCGCCGTTTTGAATTTCTAAAATTTCAAATTTTTCCCAATCACTTGCCGAGCTGCTTCTTGGAAGAAGTTGATTCTGTTCATCAACTACTGCGCATACATATTTTCCATTTGCACTTGATTTGAGTGAAACTGTTCCATCACCATTATTTTCAATCTTAATGCTCTCCCATGCTCCTCCACAAGATTCACGGTTTGCAATTAAAGGATCACTTCCACCATTTTCTGCACATACAACACCGCCGTTAGCAATAGATGTAAAGTAATATTCACCATTTTCTACAACCGGTTTAACACTGGCTGAACCTTTAACCTTTACAATTCTGAATGCTTCCCATGCTCCTGCTATAGAATCACTTGTCGCTACAAGTTTTCCACCATTATCCAAATCCGCTTTCACATATTTACCATTATCAACACAACGGATTCCATATTCACCATCTTTAATTTTATAAATCTGGAATTTTTCCCATGTACTTGGGGAATCACTTCTTGGAAGTAACTGATTCTGTTCATCAAGCACTGCACATACATATTTATTATTTGCCTCTGCCTTTAATGATACCGTACCGTCGTTATTATTTTCTATGAATAATGTTTCCCACGCACCGCTGTAACTGTCACGGTTTGCCATTAACGGATCACTGCCGCCATTTTCTGCACATACAACTTTATCATTTGCAATTGACTGAATATAATATTTACCGTTTGATAACTTTGTTGTTGAATATGAAGTACCTGCACTTGAGCCGGAATATACAATTCTAATTGACGAAGTCTTATCGTTAAAATCTGAAAGCAGACTTGTATTTTCTGTCAATACTTTCTGAGCTCCTTCATAATTATCATGTTCATATAATGTTACTACATATCCTGCCGGAACTTTAACTGAAGTAATCTGGTCATTTCTAATGCCTGCAGCTTCTATCTGACTGCATGTATACCAGCCTTCACCTAATGTAACTGCCCAGCCGCCGTAATTACTGTGTTCATAAAATGTCACTCCATGTGAGGAGCCGCTATTTCCTGAATTATCTGAGTTATCTGAGCTTCCTGAATTATCAGAATTTCCTGAATCTCCCGGTGTTACAGTTCCCGGAAGATAAGATTTAACCACATTATAAATCTTAGAATTAACCCAGCCTTTATCTGTTCCAACACTTGACCATTTTTTTCTTATTGTATCCGCTGAATCATTATAAATATCAACTGACTGTGGACTATGATTATAAATTCCCCATGAGCTGTTTCCTGTAACTTTATATGCCCATGTTGTCCAATGCCATCCCTGCTGATTATATGTAGACATTGTATTTCTCCACGCATCTTCCTGGTCGAAACATGTAAACTCACCTACGAATGTAGGAACTCCGTAGTTATGATTTGCAATATCTCTCACCTTGCCTGCTGTGTAAGAAGCCTGACCTGACGAATTTGAAATGTAATTCCATGGATAGTAATGATATTCATATGCTACATTTGTCCATCCGTATGCTGACGGTCTTGGAAGATTATCAGCATCCCAACATGATTCCATAATAATAATATGATTTGAATCTTTACTTCTTATTGTTTTATAAATTTCATTATAAAAATCCCAATGCAGACTATATGTTGCTGCCGCCTTAATACCTGGCTCATTTAAAATATCATAAGCTGCAACTGCCGGGTTTCCTTTAAAATGTTCTGCTATCTTTGCCCACAAATTTAATGTTTTGTTTTTATTTCCCTGATTGTAATAAAGCTGTTTTCCGTCATTTACTTCACCGGAATGATCCATTCCGTTCTGAGAGCCGAATGCTCCATGCATATCAAGAATTACATACATACCTCTTGAGCTACAGTTACTTACAAACCAGTCAAGTCTTCTCCATGCGTTTGATTTGAGATTTCCGTTATCATCACAAAGATTCATATAAGTAAACGGAAGTCTTATAACGCTCATTCCCATTGCTGCACAATTATCAAAATCCTGTGTGGTCCAATAATTATCTTCATACGCAGCTACTAATGAATCTCTTGTTGATGTACCAAATCTGTTTGCCAGAGTGTCCATCATTGTCCTCTGATCCGGTGCATTTGTAGGATTCATCCAATTCTCCTGCACCAGCCAGCCTCCTGCATTAGTTCCTCTCAAATATACTTTTTCTCCGTTTCCGTAGTTCTTTCTTATGGATGTTCCATTCGTTTTCAAAAAGTCTGCCGAAGTTAACGAAGATGCTGCCTTTACTTCATTTGTTCCCGGAGTGATTCCCGTAAGCATCATACCTGCTGCCATTGTCATACTCAACAATATACTAAGTATCTTCCGTCCTCTCCTTCTGATTTTTTTCATATTAGCCTCCTTAAATTCTTTTCACTATTCTATCAATGTTACCGTTAATGTTACTGTATAACATTTTTTCTAGCAACATTCTATCACTTTTATAGGGTGTTTTCAACATATATTCCTTTTTAAAAAACGTTTTTTTGTATATTTCATACAATTTATATACTTATCCTAAAGTCCATACCAAAAAGAGGCTGCGCACTAATTACTTAGTGCGACAGCCCCATCTCTCCCCTTATTTCATTCCAATATTTAACTTTTTTCCCTAATTACATCACCGTTGGTGACGCAATCACACCATAACTTCTTTTTATTATGTCATCAAATTTTTTCTAATTACTTTATCAAGATTTCTTGTGTTCAAAGGCTGGCTTTGACCTTCCATTGTAATTATAAGATTGTCCCCCACAGTATAGCCGTTTCTTGCGTAAACATTTAGTTTGTTCATTGCCTTTGACGCATATTCCGGATTTTCCATCATTCCAAAATGCTCCCATATGCATTCTTCGCGGGTGTCCGGATTTAATGCTGTGAAATCTGGTTTTATGTAACCTAGTCCATCCAAATGTAGCGGTAGCTCATATATGTACGGTATCCCCATTAGATTGAGTTTGTCTGCAATTATTTTTTCTGACTTGGAGCGAACCTTTTCGTCTTTTTCCGTGAACACGCCTTCTTCGTCGTCCATGGATTCATCATAAGATTTCATAACCATTGACCACATTTTTTCTTTAAGTTGCTGCTTTTCTTCTTCCCACTGTTTGATGAAATCTTCTCGTGGCAATACAAGCGGCATAACCATTGTCTGCTTGACCGGGGCAAGCTTGCTGATTACATTTTCTAGGTTTTCTGAATTGCAGGTTTTTAGCATTTTTTCTAGTGCCCTAATTTCTTTTTCTATCTCATTCAAGCACTTCTCATTGTATTCCCTTTTCACAAGACTTTCTGCCACATCTCTTTCGCCGGCTTTAATATACTTCCCATTTCTGTCCCCGTCTGGCGTTATCTTATAGAATTGATTTGTCTTTCGCTTCTTTTTTACATACACTTTTCCTTCCGGCAAACCTTTCAAATTAGCCACACATTGTCTTCGCATACCTTTTAGCTTTTCTAATCTTTCCTGTGCATACTTTTCTAAATAATCCATCCTGCCTTATCCTCCTTTCTTCTATATTTGTATTTCTTGATACATATAATATTATACTATGTATACATATTTTTTGATACCTATATTTTATCTTTTATATCAATTATTATGGGGATACTATTGTCAATTCTTTATTTTGGTGGCTTTGTACCCCGACATTTCATTTTTCGCTTTTTTCGGGGTATGTTTTTGTCTTTCTCATACATTATGTTTCATGTTTTCCTTGCTTTTTAGTGGTCGCGTACCCCGACATTTCATTCTTTGCTTTTTTCGGGGTGCATTTCCGTCTTCCTCATACATTATGTTTCATATTTTCCTTGCTTTTTAGTGGTCGCGTACCCCGCTATTTCATTTTTAACTTTTTTCGGGGTACATTTTCGTCTTCCTCATACATTATGTTTCATATTTTCCTTGCTTTTTAGTGGTCGCGTACCCCGCTATTTCATTTTTAACTTTTTTCGGGGTACATTTTCGTTTTACTCATATTTTATGTTTCATATTTTCCTTGCTTTTTAGCGGTTGCGTACCCCGACATTTCATTTTTTATATTTCTCTGGGTACGCGCCTTCTCGTACATCACTTATTATGGCTTCAGCACACTCCTATTCACCAAAAACGTACCCCAACATTTTATTTTTAACATTTCTCTGGGTACGCGCCTCCTCACACTTCACTTATTGTGGCTTCAGCACACTCCTATTCACCAAAAACGTACCTCAACATTTTATTTTTGCCATTTCTCGGGGTACAACCCTCCACCACACCATCCACACTCTTCCCCCCACCACGCACAAAAGCATACTCTGGAGGCGTTTCGCCCCAGAGTATGCTTTCTTTAGCTTCTCTTGCGTTTCCAATAGTGTTCCGCTGACTGGAAGTATCTCTAATTCCACTACTTATTCAATTATATTTGTCTTTCGTTTCCAATAGTGTTTCGCCAACCGGAAGCACATCTCCCCCACTACTTGCCATACACCTTCGCCGATATCAGCGACACCAGTGGCACGGTCAGCACTATGCCTAGTGTGCCTGAGATGCCTTTAATCACCTCAATGCCTATTGAGTACATATTCACTACCTGCATGTATGGCATTATGTAGGCGTATATTAATATCATAGTGTTTACTGCGCCACCGGTAAAAGCAAGTATAAGTGTGTTTGACATTGTTCCCATCATGTCTTTGCCAACATTTATGCCTGACTTAAACAATTCTTTTGATGTAAGCTCCGGCTTTTTGTTGTGGATTTCCTCAATGGTTGAGGATATGGAAACCGCCACGTCCATTACAGCCCCAAGGGACGCAATAAGGATGCCCGAAAAAAGCACGCCACCTATCTGGAGTTTGCTGTTCTGCGCCACGTAGACCATAGTCTCAATGTCTTCAATATTGTAGCCTGTCACTCGCGTTATTTTGCCAAAAATAGTTGCAAAAATTCCTGCAATTAGGACTCCCAGAATTGTTCCAAGCATTGCGCACAACCCTTTTCGGTTGCCTCCGCAAATAAGATAAACCGACACTATTGTAACCGCAACTACAACAAGAATAGCCGCCCAGAATGGCGAAAAACCTATATACATTAGCGGTATGTACAAATATATAATGCATATAAATGTGAACACCAACGCCAGCATTGATTTAATGCCTCTTTTTCCGCCAACCAGGAATAGTGCCACTCCAAGTATTGCTATAATAATCCAAATAAAAGCTCCCCTGTCAAAGCCGTAAATGTTGCCCGACAGTTCTTCGCCAAAACTGCTTAACTGAACAATTACTTTTGTCCCTTTTTTGCAGTAAGTTCCGTAAAGATAGCCATTCATATTGTTGGCTTCACAGGTTTTTCCTTTATATTTTCCTGATGTTATCTTAACTTTTACAGTTTGGCTACCGCCATTTACCTCTTTATTTGTGGTATTGTCCTCAATAACTTCCTGCACCTGCCCCTTAACAAAATAAAAATTGTCATCGGATAGCAAAGGGACTCTGGTTATGTTGGAGTTCAATAACCAAAGTCCTGCTGAGAAGATTATGAGAAAAATAACAAATATAATCTTTGAATATTTCTTCATCTTAAATCCTTCTACTTTTTCTTTTTTGAGCCTGTCTCTGACTCAATTTTGTCTTTCGACATTTTCAACACACTTATAAGAAATTTTATGTTTATTTTGTCTTCACCTATAAGAAATTTTATGTTTATTTTGTTTTCACCTATGAGAATTTTTATGTTTATTTTGTCTTCACCTTAAAGCTAATCTTCTGGTTTCCAAATTTTGCTGTTACCTTCACTTTCTTGCTGCTCTTCTTTAAAGCTTTGAGTTTTCCTGTTGCGGTAACTTTTACAATCTTCTTGTTTGAAGTTGTGTACTTAACATTCTTGCCTGTCACTCCGTTAATTGTAAGGTTAAGCTGTAATGTTTTGCCCTTCTTCAAAGTAACTGTCTGACCTGCCTTAACTGCTTTTTTGCCGGCTTTTAATGTAAGCTTAGCTGCCGGTTTTGTTGTCTTTGTAGGAGTTGTTGTCTTTCCAGCATCTTTCTTCTTTAAGCCTGCTTCTGCCTTAAGGATATTGTTGTACTGATTTTCAAAAAGTAATCTTCCTATGATAAGTTTTTTGTCCATTGTCTTGTCAAGCAATGTTGAAAAACCTGTCTTTAGTGTTGTTGTTCCATCTTTTTTGTAATCGCCCTGTGCATAACCGTAGTAGTTAACCATATCCTTAGCATTGTCGCCGTCGTTAGTCTTGTCATATGCACTTGAAAGCTGTGCTGCCCCCTTGTCTTCGCCGGTGTACTGCATCAACTTTTCTGCACTCTTGATTTCGCTCTGGAGCTTGTTCCAAGTTTCATCTGTGTAACCATCGTTTTTGATATTTTTTGCCTGAGCAATCAAATCTTTCATTGATAAATTATCACTTGTTTTGTAAAGTGTATAATCGTCTGCGTACTTGTTTCCGTTGTAGTCATATGTTCTGAGTACAAGTGAATTTTCTGAAAAATCAATTGTAGAGAATGTTGGAATCTGTGTATTTGAACGCTCTGCAATGTAGTACTGTTTTGTTGTTGCAAGTTTGTAGAACTTACTACCCGATGCTGAACCTGCTGCAATATAAAGTGTTCCTTCAGGGTTTACTGCAACTGAATTTCCGTAGTCAATTGCTGTGCCGTCTGCCATTAAATATGATCTTGCATATGAATGGTCATGTCCTGTCAAACATATATCAATTCCAAATTCGTCCATTAATGGTGCGAAAAGCACTCTTAAGTTTGCTCCGTCTGTGTCTGAATGTGGCTGTCCTGAACCGTAAATGTCATGATGGAACATTACAACTTTCCACTTAGCATCTTTGTGGCTTGCCACTGCTTTCTTTAATAATTCTTTGTGTTCAACTGTGTTTCTGTTGTTACTGTTTAAGCTGATAAACAAAACATCACCGTAGCTAAAGTAGTAATCTGAACCTGAGTTTGTGCTTCCAAGTTTGTCGCCATCGTTAGGGTTGTTGTAGTGATACTTATAGTCTGTACCCTTGCTTTCGTGGTTACCGATTGTTGTTGCCAAAGGAAGATTTCTCAAAAGTTCCGGATATGTAAATCCTGCATATTCGCTTTCTCTTACGTTTTTTCCGTCTGAACTGTCAACTCCTGAGAAGTCAATCTGGTCACCTGCTGATAAAATAAAACTTGCATTAGGTGCTGTTGCTTTTGCCTGTGTTAATGTTTTGTTCCAGTTAAATGTATCAACTGCAATATTAATATCATCATCTGTTCCCTGTCCCTGTGATCCTGATGCACCAATCTGTGGGTCACCTACAAGTATTGTCTGGAAACTGGATGTTTTCTTTGTTGTGTAAGCCTGTGCTTCGCTCCAATTAGGATTTTTTGTGTCATCTGTGTAGCTATAGTAATATGTTGTATTTTCTTCAAAAGCACCCTCTATAGTTACTTTGTTTGATGCTTTATATGTAGTTTTCTGATTTGAACGATTAATGTCTGTTGCTGTTCCTGTGTAAACTTTTGCATCGCTTAAATCAGCTTTCTTTCCTACTTTAACTGCCGGTGTGCCCTTGTTTTCGCTATACCAGGCAAAACCTAAATCCTTTGCTGTCTTACCGGGTGTAAGAATTGTTTTTGATGAATCGTAAGCTTCACCTTCTCTTGTAAGAGTTCCTTCTGTATCTTTTTTATTCCAAACTGAATCTTTCCAAGTACTATAATCTGAAACCTTCTGTGTGTCAGAGAACAATGTGCTGTTTCCTGATGTTTCTCCATAAGCAAAAACATTTGCTGTTGGAGTTACTGCCATTGCCATAGCCATAGCGATTGCTGAAATTTGTGTAATTTTCTTCTTTCTCATTCTAATCTTTTCTCCTTCTGCCTTCTCGGCAACTCTCCTAATACATTCTAGGGTATAGCTTAGTATTACCTGATGTTCTTTGTTATTTCTGAATATTTCTTAGTATCCTTTGCTATTCATCAGTGTTACTTGATATCCTTACCGTTCCTTAGTGTCCTTTATTATTCCTCGGTACTCCTGAATGTATTTCATATAGAATCCTTATTGATAAGTCTTATCATCTGCTATTCTAGAGATTCATTGTTAAAACCAAAGTGCGGGAAAGATTAAATCTATGTAAAACAATTGTTGGAATTGTAAAAAACAGCGTGGGCGTGGTGAGTAGGGTAAAATTGTTTCTTCTTGCTCTATTTTTTCTGTTCCATACCACAACATTTGCTTATTTCCCTATTTGTTGTGGTTGTTTTCTTGCCTTTTTGGTGGTCGCGTACCCCGCTATTTCATTTTTAACTTTTTTCGGGGTACGTTTTCGTCTTCCTCATACATTATGTTTCATATTTTCCTTGCTTTTTGGTGTTTGCGTACCCCGACATTTCATTTTTGACTTTTTTCGGGGTACATTTTCGCTTTACTCATACATTATGTTTCATATTTTCCTTGCTTTTTAGTGGCTTTGTACCCCGCTATTTCATTTTTCGCCTTTTTCGGGGTACATTTCCGTCTTTCTCATACATTATGTTTCATATTTTCCTTGCTTTTTGGTGGTCGCGTACCCCGATATTTCATTTTTTATATTTCTCTGGGTACGCACCTTCTCGTACATCACTTATTGTGGCTTCAGCACACTCCTATTCACCGAAAACGTACCCCGACATTTTATTTTTTACATTTCTCTGGGTACGCTACTCAATTGCTTAACTTATTTTCCTCCCCCACTATGCACAAAAGGATACCGTGTGGCACTAGCCTCCACACGGTATCCTTCAACTAATTCATTAACTTTCTATATTCACATTTCTATATATCAATATTCGCATTTCTATATATCTATATTCACATTTCTATATATCAATATTCATCCTTACTGCCTGCCTTTTCGCCTCTCCTTTGGCATACGGCTACTTTTCGCTTCAATGAATATCTTCCCCATCTATGCTGTCATTTTTATATATGAATATCTTCTCCATCTATGCTGTCATTTTTATATATGTACTTATTCTTGATATAAACTCTGAATTTGTGGGGCGTCTGTTTTCTTTGCCGTCCTCAAATTCACGTCTAAGTTCTACTACATTATCTGTCCATGCAACTTCTATTGCATGCCTAATGGCTTTTTCTACTCTTTGAGGTGTCGAATTATATTTCTTTGCAACATCCGGGTAAAGTATCTTAGTTACACCTTCCAGTGATGTTTCATCTTCTAAAACCTGCTCAATTGCTGCCAGTATATATTTATAACCTTTTAATCTAGTCGGTATGCCAAGTCCTATAAGCTTCCTTGAAATGATATTCTCTAACTCTTTCTTACCTTTTCGTTCTCCATACGAATCATCAAAATTCTCTCTTTGATTTTCACTGTATGATTCATTGTATTTTCTACTCTGCTTTTCTCCGGCATTCTCCTGTTGTAATTGATTTGGTTTAATGATTATTATGTTATAATCATCGCTTTCCAGAACACCGCCCGGCATCTGGTTTCCTTCCAGCTTTAATGTTGCAATAAGTTGTTTTAATAATCTTTCGCTACTGTTCTTCTCCATTTTATTCATTTTTCCCTCCATTTTGTCCATAGATATTTAATTTTTTCTCTATATGCTATATAATAAATGCATAATTTTGTAAAAAAAAGGCATAGAAAGGCACAAATTTTGTTATATTGTTGTTTTTTATGTGCCAAGGAATACATCTTAATAAGGGGGGCGTCTTAATTTATGAATCAAAATTCTAAAAAAATCACCAACAAAAACATTATGGTTGAAAATATTAATCGTCTTTTATATCAGAAGAATTGGTCTATCAGGCAGCTTGCCGATGAGGCTGAGCTTCCATATGAATCCGTCAAGAAATTAGTTGGGGGTAAGGTTAACAATCCCACTATTTATACTATTTCAAAGGTTTGCGATGCGCTGAATTGTAGCATTGACTATATTTTAGGGCGCTCAGTCATTAATACCATTGATAAAAAATCACTTCCACCAAGGGTTTTTAATCTACTTGTGGAAATTGCCTATTTTGAGTCCCGCATTGCCGACTACAACAAATCTCACAAAACCGACTGCATTTCTGTTCTTACGCCAACGGGCTATGTTCAGGATGGAATGGTTTTTGACAGTATTTCCACTGATATTGTTGATATTTCACCATATCAAAAAGATTTTGGTGATATTATTCTATGTGGCATAAAAATTGTTGGAAAAAATCTTATGCCTACTTATTTTGACAATGACATTCTTCTGATTGGCAAGGACCGTTTTCCTGAATCCGGTGAGACAGGGATTTTTCTTATTGGAAATAAAGTGTATATTCGTAAATATATTCCGGGAATCAGGCTGGAGCTTGCTCCCATTAATGGCGACAAGAACTCGCTTTTCATCGATAATATCGATGATGTTCACTACTTTGGTAGGGTGCTTACAGTGGTTCGTGACGCTTGATGTTTCTTGTTATTGTTAAATTTTTAACTTTTTATTTATTGCAATATTGGGATAATTGTATTATTATAAACGTATAAAAAATCAAAGGAGGCTTACATAATGGCTTACAAAATTACTGACGGATGTATCGGTTGTGGTGCATGTGAAGGTACTTGCCCAGTAGGAGCTATTAGCAACGATGGTAGCGTTTGCGTAATCGATGCAGATACATGTATCGAATGTGGCGCTTGTGCAGGTGCATGCCCAACAGATTCAATCACATTAGACTAATTATTATAATTTATACGCTCTCTTTGGAGCGTGTTATGTACCGTATAGGTATAAAAAATGCCATCTTTACTTTATGTAAAGGATGGCATTTTTTATGTAATATTATCTATGTAACTTTTCATAATATTTTTTATAATATTTCTTATCGTCTTTCTTTTAATATTTTTTAATATTTTTATTGTATCTTTAAATTATTTTTGCTATTTGTCCTTATTATCTGTCTCTTTATGTATTGCATTTTTTTAATATCTTTTGCATTTTATATGCGATGCAGCATTCTTCTATAATGTATTTTTGTTTATGTAGTCTGCGGTTTTTTCCCGAAATGAGCCATTCCTTTTTTCTTATTTTTCAAAAGAAGTTTTTCTGCTTTTGCTTTTTTTCTTTTTTCTCGGCGGCTTAGCTTCTGCTTGTTTCTCATAAGCTCATCAAGTTTTCGATAACGTTCTTCTTCCTTTTCATCCTGAACTCTCATCATATAATTCATTCCTTTTAGAACGTTTTCGCTTACGTTGTCACTTAGCTCTTTTCCAAGGTTCGTTGTGGATTCTTTTAATGCCTTTGAAACAACCCTATTCATAAGGTTCTGGAACTGTTCTAACTTCAAGCCTGCGCTTTCTGCATTCTGCCCATTACTCTGTGTCATATTCTGTACCACACTCTGTACACTGCCGGACATTGCCTCCGGCACTTCCTGATAGCAATTCTCCACCCCGGCTTTTTTCTCCCTTACTTCCATCAGCGAAATTGGCTGTCTTACTGTCAGTCTTTCATTTGATTCTTTATTTTCCCTGGCTCCTTTTTTCGGGTTTACCATATTTTTTATTGCCTTTAGGCTGTACCCCTGCTTCTTTAAGTCTCTGACTTTTCTAAGGCTTTCTATGTTGCCTTCCGTGTAGTATCTGTGTCCCATTTCATTTCTTGGAATTTTGATTTCAAGTTCTTCTTCCCAATATCTTAAAACATGTGATTCAACATTGAGCATCTTTGATGCGTCCGAAATAATATATCTTTTTTCCCCCATATACTCCTCCTTAAAAATCGAATTGGAGCATCGAAAAGGAGATGCTCCCTTTTGGAACATCTCCATTATAAATTCATTATATGCCTTGTTCAATATTTTTAACACTGCGAAAAAAACGACTTTCTGTAGCTTTGTCGCCAGATGTCTACTACAGTCACCTACACCTGTTCTGTTTCCGCATTTTCGAACTTAGTATACTGTGGTAACCATACTAATTCTACTTCACCTACAGGGCCGTTACGCTGTTTAGCTACGTTTACGATGATTCTGTTTCTGTCTTCTGTCTTTGTTTCCTTATCGTAAAATCTTGACATAAGCATTACAACGTCCGCATCCTGCTCGATAGAACCGGATTCACGAAGATCGGCCATAATAGGCTTCTTGTCTTCTCTTGTTTCAGCCGCACGGTTAAGCTGTGATAAGGCAATAACCGGAACGTTTAACTCTCTTGCAATTCCCTTTAAGGTTCTTGAAATTTCCGCAATTTCCTGTTCACGGCTTGACGCTCTGCCGTTGGTTGTCATCAACTGAAGGTAATCCACTATAACAAGCTGGATATCTTTCTCCAACTTAAACTTTCTACACTTAGAACGCATTTCGCCGATGCTTATACCCGGTGTATCATCTATGATAATGTTGGAATTACCGATAATATTGGCTGATTCAACTATGTTTGCCCACTCGCTGTCACTTAAGTCACCATTTCTCATTTTCTGGGAACTTACCATTGAGTTCTGTGAAATAATACGGTTAATAAGCTGTTCGCTTGACATTTCCAAACTAAATATGGCAACAGGTATGTTGTGTTTTACTGCAACTGTTTCCGTAATATTCAAAACAAAAGCTGTTTTACCTACAGATGGTCTTGCTGCAATAAGTATCATATCTGATGGCTGAAGTCCTGAAAGCTGGTGATCAAGCTTAGTAAAGCCTGTTTCCAAACCTGTAATGGAACCTTTAGTCTGGGAAGCTTTCTCAATCTTTTCAAATACATTAAGAACTACCTGTCTTACCGGAGTGTAATCTCCACTGCTTCCTGACTGAATCAGGTCAAATATCTTCTTTTCCGTTTCCTCAAGAATTGCCTCTAGTGTTTCATTTCCTGCGTAGCATTTGCCGGCAATATCTTCATTGGCACGAATTAGATTTCTAAGAACTGATTTTTCGTAAACAATTTCTGCATACTGCTTAATGTTAGCTGATGTAGGAACCATTTCCAATATATTCCTGATAAAATCAAGACTTACAACTTCTGAAGGCACCCCAGTTTCCTCTAACTTAGACTTTACTGTAACAAGGTCACAGGTTTTTCCTTCATTATAAAGTTCTATCATTGCCTTAAAAAGAGAACCATATTGTTTGTTATAAAAATCATCTTCTGAAATTTTTTCCATAGCAGTTGTAATGGCATCTGCATCCATAAGCATTGAGCCGATTACTGCCTGTTCTGCCTCATTACTATGAGGCATTACTCTTTTTACTACTGCCTCTTCCATTTGGTATTCTCCTTAGGATTCTTATTTTGCTTCAACTTTTACTGCTAATGTAGCTGTTACGTCTTTGTGTAACTTAATGTTAACGTTGTAAGTTCCAAGTGACTTAATTGCGTCAGGAATTACAATCTTCTTCTTATCAATATCCATGTTTAACTGCTTCTTTGCTTCTGTGGCAATTTCCTTGCTTGAAATAGAACCGAATACCTTTCCTTCTACCCCTGCCTGAATCTTAACAGTAATTGATTTTTCTTTGATTTTTTCTGCCAATGCCTTTGCTGCATCAAGTTTTTCCTGTGCAACTTTTTCGTCATTCTGCTTCTGAAGTTTTAAATCATTAAGGTTCTTTGATGTTGCCTCAAGACCTAACTTTTTAGGCAAAATAAAATTTCTTGCGTATCCGTCATTTACATTTACAATCTCTCCTTTTTTTCCAAGAGATTTAACATCTTCTAATAATATAACCTTCATTAAATTTCTCCTTCCTCTATCATCGTTTCAATAACTTTCTTTAACATAACAATAACCTCGCCGGCTGTCTTATTTCTAACCTGAGCTCCGGCAAGATTCATGTGTCCGCCACCACCAAACTGTTCCATAATAACCTGAACGTTGATTTTGTCAATTGAGCGGGCACTTATATATACCTGATCATTGTATGGTGTACATACAAATGATGCTTTTACATTTTTTACATTTAATAATTCATTGGCTGCCTGGGCGCCTACAATTGTAGGTGAAGATACACCCTGTGGACTACATACTGACAATGCGTATCCATCCATAAAGATTTCAGTATTCTGAATTGCCAATGCCTTAGCCTTGTAATCTGACAAATCATCCCTGAACATTCTTCTTACTCTTGCAACATCTGCGCCATTCTTCTTCAAATATGCTGCCGCTTCAAAAGTTCTTACACCTGTACGGTTTATAAAGTTGTTTGTATCAACCATAATACCGCCATATAAAGCCTCTGCATCAAGCTTTGTAAGCTTAACTGTTTCATTAATGTACTGCATTATTTCAACAACCATTTCACAAGTTGATGATGATGATAACTCAACATATGAAAGCTGGGCATTGTCAATGCAATCTGTTGTCTGTCTATGGTGGTCAAATACAATTATACACTGTGCTCTTCTTACAAGCTCAGGATATTCTGTATATGAGGCTCTGTTACAGTCAACTATAATAAGAGCGTCATTCTTAGTCATTTCAGAAACTGCTTCCAGTCCTGTAATAAACATATCTTCATCATATAAGTCTGAGTTCTTAAATTCATCAACTAAAGGAACTACACTGCCACTTACATCTCCAAGTACAATGTGCGTCTTCTTTCCGATAGTCTTTCCAACTCTGTATAAGCCTATTGCGGCACCAAAGGAATCATTATCCCCTATATGATGTCCCATAATATAAAGATTCTCTTTTGTTTCAATCAAATCTCTAAACGCTGTGGCTTTTACTCTTGATTTAACTTTTGTGTTCTTTTCTACTGATTTGGTCTTTCCACCGTAATAATAAACCTTACTACCGTCTTTTAACACTGCCTGGTCACCGCCACGTCCAAGCGCCATGTCAATGGCTGTTGTGGACAAATCATAATTCTGTACCAAACTGTTTCCTCCCATACCAATACCGATACTGATTGTTACAGGAAGGCTGTTTCCTATATTAACTGTTTTTACTTCGTCAAGAATTGCAAACTTGTTAGTCTGCATCTTGCTTATATATTTTGTTTTGAAAACTACAAAATACTTGTCATTTTCAAGCTTTCTGACAATTCCGTCATATTGAGAAAAATAAACATTAATCTTTCTGTCTATTAAAGCTACCAAAAGGGTTCTTCGTGTGTTTTCAACACTTTGTACCACTTCGTCATAGTTATCAATATAAATATTTGCCGTTACAAGTCGTTCTTCCTTAGTCTCTTTTTCCAGCTTGCTGATTAATGTTTCATCTCTTAAATAAATGGAAATTAACTGACCGCTATTTTCTTCCAAAAGATTAAGGGCACTGTCCTCATAATCATTTTTCAGCTCAAACTTGGTTAATGTTACCGCAAATAATTTCTCTTTATAACTAAGCTTAACGTGATTAGGTTTCTCGTCATCAAAAACCAAATATTCCGGCTTAATGCCTTCAAAAATATTCATAATGTTCTTATTTAAAACACTCTTTTCAAATAAAGTATCAAACTGGTTGTTAGTCCATAGTATCTTTCCGTTTTCGTCAATAAGGCCATATGGCACATCCATTTCCTTAAGCATCTGTCGTTGAACCAGACTATAAGCACTTCCGAAGTCTATAAGTCTCTTAGTTACGTTGGAATTATACTTAATAGCTATGCTTAGCATTAAAATAATGTAAACAAATGTGGCAAGACTCATTACTGCGCCTGCTCTTACATCAATGGCATATGTAATCACATTAATCATTATCCAAAATGCAATAAAATACAACGGTCCCTTTAAATATTTTCCTACCTGAGTCTGTAATTTTTTCTTTCTTTTATTTCCCATATAATACTCCATTCCGTTTTTCTTAAAACGGTATAAACAGCTATGCCTATTTCATCTCTTCCCTCTTTTTTTGTTTATGACTACCATACATTTCTCACTTATTTATAGTGCTCATTACCCCTAAGTATATCATTATTCTAACAATATTTAAAGTTAAACTTATGCTTATGTGTTAGTTTTGCCTAACTTCTTTTTTCTTTACTTTTACTCCGTTTTCCCTTACACTTACTTTGGATTTATATTATGTTATTTATACTATATTAATGGAACGGAGATTATTATGTTTAGAGTTTGGGGACGTACTTTTAAAAGTAATAAAATGTTACAAAGCACTACTATTGAATTGGATATTCCTGACGAGACAAGAACTCATAAGGTTTTTATGGCTCTTGAACAGATTTGCGAGGAATTTGATTTAAGCAATCCAATATGGCTTGATTCAAATATTAACGAGTTTAAACGTATTGCGCGAACAAGATTTTATGCAGACAGTTTTGTGGAATCAATAGATTTCGACTATCTTGACTTCTATGTTATTGAAGAGGATTAATCTTTTCACTAAGCTTATTAAGTATAGGTTTATATCCTCAGTTGGATTTTAAATTAATAGATTTTTCCTATTAATAAAAAAGACCTGTCGCACCAAGTTTAAAGTGCAACAGGTCTTTTGACTTTTTAAGTCTCTTTGAACGCGCTTTTTAGAAAATTATTTCTATACTATTTAAAATTTCTACACTGTAATCTTATCAATTAGCAACCCATTAAGTAGTCCATTATTTTCTTTGAATCTTCTAATTCATGAGCTACAATTTCCATTTCAGGAATCTTAGCTGCTGAAGAGAAAATTGTTGACAATGAAACTAACTGACATAACTTTGATTTTAAGTTTAATCTGTCTCCATCATCTGTTATTAATTCAACTCTTCCTTTACAACTGTCAATTACCTTTAAAAATTCTTCAGGGTTTTCAATGCTTTTAATCTTCATATTATCTCTCCTTGTCTTTTTATTCCATTACTCTTCTGTTACATTACTATTACATTAATAATCTACCATTTATAAATAGCAAATTACTTCTGTTTCTGTTTTTCCTCGATGTCTTTAATCATATCGATTCTAACCTGATGACGGCCACCTTCATATTCTGCATTAAGCCATTCATCTACTATCATTTTTGCAAGTTCTATGCCAATAACTCTTGCGCCAAATGCAATAATGTTAGTGTTGTTATGTTGCTTAGATAATCTTGCGCTATATGGCTCGCTACATACGCAGGCTCTAATTCCGTTAACCTTGTTAGCTGAAAGTGAAATTCCTACACCTGTTCCACAAATTAAAACACCACAATCTACTTCACCGTTAACAATGGCATTGGCTACTGCCTCGCCATATACAGGGTAATTACATCTCTCAGAAGAATTTGTACCGAAATCTACAACTTCATGTCCTTTTTCTTCAAGATATGCCTTGATTTCATTCTTCATTTCAACTGCTACATGATCATTTCCAATTCCAATTTTCATATTGTTCACCTCTGTCTTTTGTACTATAATTCTATTCAGCAATAATATATTCTGCTGTAGCTTCAACTACATCTGTCACTTTGTCACAAATTAAAGTTGCCTGTTCTAAGTCAAGTACCTTACATAATGTGCTTTTGCCAGACTTGCTACTGTCGGCTACTATATACGCCTTTCCTGAATTCTTGCAGACAATACGTTTCTTTTCAGCTTCTAACAAATCCGGTGTGTTAAACCCTGCTTCTTTTGAGAAACCGGATATTCCTACAAAAGCTTTGTCAAAATAGTAACTCTTTAAAAAGTTGTTTGTTGTAATTCCTCTAATTGAAGCAGTAGTAATATTGATTTCACCACCTGCTATAATACACTTAATATTAGGAGATTGCAACTCTGAACATATTAATGCATTTGTTGTTACAACTGTTATGTTTTTGTCTTTTAAATATTTAACCATATCTAAGGCTGTACTTCCTGAATCGATATAAATCGAATCACCGTCATTTACAAGACTTGCTGCAACCTTAGCAATTCCATCCTTCTGTTTGACATTCTTACTTTTCTTTGAAAGAACAGGAACTTCATAGCTGCCTCTTTTTAAACAAGCTCCGCCACCTCTTAGTAATGTTATCTCTCCCTCTTTCTCCATGGTTTTTAAATCTCTTCTAACTGTCGATTCCGAGACACCCCCTAAAGATCTACAAAACTCATCCAAAGATACAACCTCATTCTGCTTAAGCAATTCTGCTATTTGTAATCTTCTTTCATAAGGTATCATATCTTTTCCTCCTGTGTGTCCCCGTAACGATAAAAACGTTACAGTTATACCTATATAATATCCTTCAATGGTTAAAAATGTCAATAATAATCGGGGTTTATTCCACGTCCTCCAAAGTTGGCATTGAAGGCTGTGCTCCTATTCGGCAAACTGTAATTGCACTACACTTAGTTGCAAACTTACAAGCCTCAATCAGGCTCTTTCCTTCAATTATTGAATGACTTACTGCTCCGATATATGAATCTCCTGCTCCTGTTGTTTCAATCGCATCTACTTTCATTGCCGGAATAAATTCAATTGTTCCATTTTCGTAAGCCACTGCTCCATCTTTTCCAAGTGTGAAAATAACATTATTATTGTATTTTTCTGCCATTTTCTTAATTTCTGTTTTTGCCTTTTCAACTGAGTCGATTTTTTCGTGACAGTAAAATTCTGCCTCAACTTCATTTACTACAAGAATGTCTACCTTACTTAAACATTCTTCAGGTAATTCTATTGCAGGTGCTGCATTTAATACAACTGTACATCCTGCTTCTTTTGCCTTATCAATTGCATAAACAATAATTTCTACCGGAATCTCGTTCTGTAGAATACATACACCTGATTCTTTAAGAATAGGCATTGCATTGTCTACATCTTCCCTTGTAACCTCAAAGTTTGCACCTCTTACGATACATGCATAAACGCTTCCGTCTTCAACTGCGTTTATAACTCCCATTCCACTACTTCCGGGTACTTTTCTAATATAATCAACATTTACACCATACTCTTTTGCTGTGTTAACCAAAAAGTCTGCTGATGCATCTGTTCCAACACATCCTACCATATAAGTTGGAGTTTTTAATTTTGCTGCCTGAACTGCCTGATTAGCACCTTTTCCACCGGCACTAAATGTTGCTCCGTTGGCTGTTAATGTTTCACCTTTAAAAGGTAATCTTGGAATTTTTAAGATAACATCATAGTTTAAACTTCCGATAACTGTGATTTTCTTATTCATCCTTATTTTCCTCCTACTCTAAACTTATTTTGTTTCCTATTATTAAAAAGAATAAAGGCGCAAAGTTTATTTTTCCCTGCGCCTTTATTATAATTCAATTCATATTGAAAATATATTAGTGCCGCAATGTTTATTAATTTTTTGCGGTTTATTTTTTAGTTTGCAGCTTTCTTATGTCTTGAAATAAATCCTGCAACGTCCTGCTGAATGAATTCGAAGTATGAAGCTACGATGATAATAATACCAGTTACAACGAACTGCCAGAATGAGTCAACGTTGATAACTACCATACCTACTTTTAATACTGCTAACATTAATGCACCGATGAATGTTCCAAGTGCTGTACCTTTACCACCTGCCATTCTTGTTCCACCGATAGCTGCTGCTGCGATTGCGTTTGTTTCATATCCGCTACCTGCTGTTGCTTCTGCTGAACCTAAGCTTGCTAACATAATCATACCTGCAATTGCTGAGCAAACACCACAGAAGATGTATGCAATGTATTTTGTCTTAACTACGTTAACACCTGATAACTTAGCTGCTTCTTCGTTTCCACCTACTGCATATAAGTAATCACCACTTCTCATCTTTGATAAAAGAATGTGTGCTACTACGAATACAACTACCATAACTATAATGTAGTATCTGATTCCTCCAACTAATTCTCCGTTGAAGATGTTTCTGTATGAGTCCGGAACGTTTGTTACAGGTACACCACCTGTTACTACGTAAGCAAGACCTCTGTATAAACTCATTGTACCTAATGTTGCGATAAATGGCTGTAACTTCATCTTATTAATTAAGAATCCGTTAAATGCACCAAGAACTGCACCAACTACAAGTCCTACTAAAATTCCAAGGAATGGATTCATTCCATAGTTTACTGTACATGAAGCAACTATAATACCTGTAATTGCGTATGTACAACCTACTGAAAGGTCGATACCACCTGTGATGATTGTAAACATCATACCTACTGCAAGTACACCGTTTAATACCATCTGCTGTAAAATAGTTACAAAGTTGTTATAATTTAAAAAGTTACTGTTTAGTACTGTAAAGACAACTGCCATAACCAAGGTTGCCAGCAATACTACAAACTCACGTTTATATTTATTCCATATATTCTTCATTTTAATTACCTCCAATTGCTAAATCAAGAATTGAATCTTCTACAAAGTCAACCTTATTTGTTAACTCAGCTGTTATTTTTCCTTCACTCATAATTATCATTCTGTCGCTTATACCCATGGCTTCAGGTAATTCTGATGAAACTACGATAATACTCTTTCCATCTTCTACTAACTGTTCCATAAGTCTGTAAATTTCTGCCTTAGCACCTACGTCAACACCTTTTGTAGGTTCATCGAAGATAATTATATCTACATCTGTAGACATCCATCTTGCCAAAATAACTTTCTGCTGGTTACCACCTGACATGTTGCTTGTCATATAATCAACACGTCTTGGATGTACGTCCATTTCTTCGAAGTAAACTTCTGCGTTTTTAATCTTCTTCTTTGTGTCTGTAAATGGACCTGTCATATATTTCTCTAAGCTTGATATTGCTATATTTTCATAGTTATTAGAAAGATTCATAAATCCCTGTGTTTTTCTGTCTTCAGGTAATAAACCGATGCCGGCTTTTAAGGCTTTTGTTGTATTCCAGCCATTCTTTACTTCTTTACCTTTAAGAATAATCTTTCCTGATGTTCTCTGATCTGCACCAATAAGTGTTCTCATGACTTCAGTTCTTCCTGCTCCAACTAATCCGAAGAATCCTAAGATTTCGCCTTTGTGAAGTTCAAAACTTACGTCATTATAATTTTCATTACATAAATGTTCTACTTTTAATACTACTTCATCTGTCATTGGACTAGGTTTAAGTCTTGATGCCACTGCTGCAACATTTCGACCAACCATTGCGTGAATCAGTTCATCTCTTGTAGTACTTGCAATGTCCATTGTCTGGATATATTCTCCATCTCGAAGAATTGTTGCTCTGTCACAAATCTGGAAAATTTCTTCCAATCTATGACTTACATATAATATTGTTACGCCCTGTTTTTTAAGTTTTCTTACTACTTCAAACAAAGCTTCTGTTTCTTTTGTTGTAAGTGAAGCTGTTGGCTCGTCAAGAGATATAATCGTTGAATGATGATATAATGCTCTTGCAATTGCTAACATCTGCATTTCACCTGCTGTTAATGTTGCAACCAAATCTGATGATTTAAAGTTACAGTTTAAGTCTTCTAATATTACGTCTACATCTTTATTCATTTTTTTGAAATCAATAAAGATTCCTTTTTTAGGTTCATATCCCATTGTTACGTTCTGTCCAACGGTAAGATCTTTTACTACCAATGTTTCCTGATGAACCTTAGATATTTTGCCATTTACAATAGCATCATTTGTGTCTTTAAAGCTTACCTTTTTACCATGAAGTCTTACCTCTCCTTCATATTCAGGATAAACTCCATGCAAAATATTCAATAGTGTTGATTTTCCTGCACCATTTTCACCAAGCAATGCATGAACTTCACCTTCTTCTACTGAAAAAGAGATATCTTTAAGGACGTGTACTCCCGGAAAGCGTTTGTTAATCTTAACAAATTCAACAGCCTTCGCCATAATCGTTCCTCCTTTATATATGTGGGAGAAAGTTTTACCTTTCTCCCACTTTACAAATCAAATCTTCTAAATTATTGTGCCTAAACTATTCTGATACATATTTTGGATCTGTCCAACCAATGATGTCTTTTGCGTCTTTATCTACGTTATTCTTATCGATAAGAGCCTGTGGAGTATGTGTTACTCTAGGAATATCCTGTCCAGCTAATACTCTTAATGTTACTTCTGTAGCAACCTGTGACATATAGTAACCAAATGAATCAACTGTTGCATCTAACTTACCAGCTCTGATTGAGTCATAAGCTTCACCGATACCATCAACACCTACTACTAAGATATCTTTCTTAGCTTCTTCAACTGCTTCTACTACACCTAAAGCCATATCATCATTGTTACAGAAGATAGCCTTTAAGTCTGGGTTCTGCTGAATCCATGTGCTTGCTAATTCTTTAGCTTTCTGTCTATCCCAGTCAGCATTCTGTTCTGCTACTACGTTAAGTCCTGAATTGTTGTCTTTGATCCATCCCTTGAATCCTGCTGTTCTTTCACGAGCTGCGAAAGCTTTTGCCATACCGATTACGATAGCTACATCACCTTTGTCACCAAGCTGTTTTGAAACCCATTCAGCTGCTAATTCACCATTCTGGTAAGCATCTGGTCCTACGAAGTAATCTGCTGATGCGATTAATCCATCGTTTACGTTAATTGTAGGAATCTTTTTGCCTTTAGCGTTATCAACTGATGCTGTTAAGTTTGAATCTGAGATTGGGCTTAACATTAAAGCGTTGTAACCCTGGTTTACTAAGTTGTCTGTCATTGTCTGCTGTCCGATTTCATCACTTTCATCTGTTGTTCCGTCAATCTTAATTGATACGTCTACGCCTGCATCTTTAAGTACCTTTTCTGACTGTTCATAACCATTTTTAAAGTTACGCCAGAATTCGTTTGAGAATGACTTTGCGATGGCACCCATATTTAAACCACTCTTAACTTTTACTTCGTCTCCGTTATCTTTACGGATATCTTCGATAGTCTTGCTGTCTTTAACTGTATCAGGGTTAAATTCCTCTGTAGCCTGTTTGTCATTTGAGGCTGCTGTTGTTGCGTTGCTTGAGCTAGATGATGAATTTCCACATCCAACTAAACCGATTACCATTGTTGCTGCAAGGGCAACTGCTAAAAATTTCTTTCTCATTTGTGTGTTCTCCTTTTTCTTTTTTTATTTTCTCTTTATTTCAACATGTCCAGAACAAGGCGCTGTGCCTCAACTCCGTCACGTTTAGATACTACTTCAGCTATTCTGTCCATTCCGATTTCATCAATTATTTTTGAAATCTTTTCGAATGAATTAATGTTTGCCTGTGTTTCAAGCTTTGCGTTTTCTCTGATTGGGAATGTATCGAAGAATACAACTCCCTGATAATTGTACTTCTTTAAATAGTAGATAAACTCAGCTGCGTGAGCTATATTTACTGAACCAAATATCATTCCGCTGTCCATCTGTGAATATCCGTCGTTCATATGTAATCCATAAAGCTTTCCCATACTTGCTGCAAGTGCTAGTCCGTATGCCGGGGAATCTCTCTTCATTAACATATGACAGAAGTCTAATGTACATCCTACATTTGGTCTGTCTATCTCTTTAATAAGAAGTAATGTCATTCCTGTGCTGTCAACCATTGAGAAGTTTCTTGGTTCAAATGGTTTGTACTCGATGCTGTATTTCATGTCTGGTGCATAATCTGCTAATTCTCTGAAAGCATCTATCATTTGGTTCCATGCTTCTTCATAGTCAACTTGGAACGCATAATCAAAACCGTCATTTTCTAACCATAATGTTATGTATGTTCCACCAAGTTCTCTACAAATATCTGTAGCTTCCTTACAATATCTGATGGCTCTTTCTCTAAGTTCCGGATCAGGATTTGTTAAGTCTCCGTTTGTGAAATCATTTCTCCAACGAACTGCCAATCCGTTAACTTTTAAATCACCCATGGCCTTTTTGATTTCTTCTAAATCATATCCTGCAAAATGTTCCGGGTAGTTAAACTCTAAATGTGTAATGCCATCCATCTCGTGATATGCCTTAATTGCATCAAATACGTTCTGGCCTTTTAATATAAAAGAATTAAATCTTCCTGCGTAATTCATATTTCCTTCCTTTCTTTGTTATTTCTTTTATCTTTTGTTTTTTTCAAGTTTTGTCATTTGTTTTCATCTGATAGCATAATTGTAGTACTCTTTTCATTTTCTGTCAACTATTTTCAACATTTTTCACGGTTTTCACAATTTAGACATATTTCTTTTGTGCATATTGTACAGTTTTCGTTGTTAAAAACGTTTCATTTGTTGTCACTTTTTGCTTTGTGTTATTTTTGCCTTTTTCCGGTTTTTTTGATTTTTCTAACAATAATGTTATTTTTTTAGTATGCAAATTGTATTTTTTGTGTAATATGTATGCTGATTGTTGGGTATTTGAGATAGAATTATCAATAATTCTTTATTTTTCATTTTCTGTCATTTATTTTCGCTTGATATGAGAGATTTGGGGTGAATTACTTCAAGACTATTCGGGATTTGTACTATATATGAGGCAAACTCTAAGTCTGTAACTATTCAAGTCAAAAGAAAAATACCCCGCGGTTTTCATTTTCTCAAACCGTGAGGTATTTTGGTATAATCTAAGGTTGTCCTATTTTTTCAAAAAATGTTCTCTATGGGGGTATTCTTCCCTATATGCTTCCAGCGCTGCTGCCTGAAGGATTTTAAATTCTTTATCCATTCTGAACATATGAGGTGTTAGGAATGCAATGTTGCTTATTTGTTCAGCTATCTTTTTTGCAATACCCTCATCAGATAACTGTCCCAGTCCAAAAACTGCCGAAGTGAAGCCTCTTCCTCCTCGACTTACCTGAATAAATTTTTTAAATGTATTCTTTAGCTCATTTTTAAGAATGCCACGCTGCTCCTCCGACAGAATTTCATAGTTGTCGATGCACAAATTATTAATAATCTTGCACAACTGTTTTCTTTTCGCTCCGCCTACATCAGTGGAACCACTTTCTGATATGTATTTCATTTCCATAAGATAGCCTATGAATAAGTCTTTTTTAGGCTTTCTTTTTCCATATCTTGCTGTCCATAAGCATTCTCGTAGTTCTTTATTATTGTCTGACTCTATATTTTTTTGAAAAATTTCTAATCTTTTCTCCGGTTCCATTTCTTCATAAAACTCTTCTCCAAAAAGTTCTTTTTTTAACTCGTTTTTAGACTTTTCATTTGTCTCTTTCTTAGATTCTTCTTTAAACTCTTTGTTAAACCTTTCATTCCACATATATTGACCCGCCTTTATTTTATGAATTTGTCTATGCTGCTTTTTTCAACTTTTTTGTATTGAGACACATAATATTTTCCCTGCTGCAAATTATGATTTTTCATACTATTGCCCTGATAAATATCTACAACTAATCGTGAAATTTCTAATGCCTGATCTTCTTTGTCATTGTATACCGTTCCCTGCATTTCGCCATTCTTTATTGCTGTTAAAGCATCATCCAAACCGTCAATTCCAAAAATAATCGGCCACTGCTTCTTGTGATATTTTGATTTTTTATATGCCTCCAATGCTCCTAATGCCATTTCATCATTGTTGGAAATTATCATTTCTATCTTATCGCCATATTGTTCAATTAATTGGTTTGTTTTGTTTTCTGCCTGTCCTCTATTCCAATCTGCAAACTGATAACTTAATTTTTCCAGTTTTATACCTTTGCCTATTATGGTTTTTACGGAACAGTCCGTTCTACTTATGGCATCCTGATGCCCCGCTTCACCTTCCAATAATACATATTGAATTTTTCCATCATAATTTTTATCAACTTTTTTATTCTTTTTTATATATTTTGCTGCTATCTGTCCCTGCATTTTACCTGACTGTTCTGCATTACAGCCTACATAATAAAGTTTATCCCATTGCTTCAAATCCTCTTTAACCGGTTCCCTGTTAAAGAAAATAACGGGTATGTTATTCTGTCTTGCCATTTTTATAATCTTAGAAGGCTCTGTTCTATCTACTAAATTTATACACATTATATCGCATCCTGCATCAATCATCTCTTCAACAGCTTCATTTTGATCCCTTTGGTCATTGTCTCCATTTCTTTCGGAGATCATTATCTTCATATCCTTCGTTTCCATAGTTTTTAAGTTCCCTTTTAGCTGTTCTTTTAACGCATTTATAAAAGGATCATCCTGTGTATAAGTCACTATGCCTACTCTAAGTATGCTGTTCTTCTCTTCTTTATTGCTTTGACAACCGCAAATATTGCAGACTAGAATTATTCCTAAAATCAAACCTACAACAATTTTCTTTCTTTTATTCATATGAATACAAAAACCTTTCAATATCAGTAGTAAATAAATCTTTTTTATAAACTATTTTGTGTTCCACATTAGTACTTTTCATCACATAAAAAGTATGGTTTAGTCTTTCAGTTATCTCCTTAACACTTTTATATCCCATTTCATATCCGTCAGGAATTATCACACATTCCACTTTTCCATAATCCACAAGGACAAGGGACTCAACATTAGTTCCAACACCATATATTTTCGCACCATTATACGAATCCTCTCTGGCGTTTTCACCCAAATCATCTAGTGAATAGTTATCTAACACTACTATTGCATCAACTTTACTCCTGCGATTTACAATTTTAACAATGTCTTTATTTTCTATGCCATTATATTTCCACGCAACTTTCATGCCACTATCTTTTATTGCATCTTCAAACCCTTTATATCTGTCAGCTGTTTCTTCTCTTTCTTCCTGTCCTAGTACAATGCCTATTTTCTTTATGGATTTTCCAACCATTTCTTTTCCAAGACTATAGCCGATTTTGTAATTATCAGGCTTTATTACAGGGTATTCAGATTTTTTATTTTCTCCCATATAAACATCTTCAGTTACTAATATAAATGGCTTGTCTCCACAAATAGTCTTCATTTCTGTTTTTGTTTTGCTTCCCGGAGCCGGACTTATTATAAAAGCATCAACTCCTTTTTCTATTTGCTCATTAATTAATTCTTTTTGATCATCTATGTTGTTGATTTCATCAGCATTACATATAATCAAATGAATATTATTGACTTTGGCTGATTCTTTTAATCCCTTTATGAAAGAATCCCAATTTTTATCACCTGAATTTTGTACAATTACTGCAACTTTCTTTTCTGTCTCATTTTGATCAAACATTTTGAAAGTGAAAAAAAGTGCTAAAACACATAATATAATTTCTGTAGCAAGAAAGATTACTTTATTCTTTTTCATTTTTGCCCTTCCTTTCTACACTTTTCTCTTCCATTTTACTTTGATTTTCACTATTAAATGGTATTGCCGGTATATGTATTGTAACTTTTGTTCCCTCATCTGCTTCACTTTCGACTTTTAATCCATATTCTTCACCAAACATAAGCTGTATTCTATTATGAACATTTATTACGCCTACACCTGAACCATGTTTTGGAACTTTACTGTTATCTGTAAGAATATTTTCCACTACTTCTTCTCTCATACCCATTCCATTATCTTCTATAGATATGTATATATCCTCTTCAATCTTTCTTCCTGTAACAGTTATCATTCCGCCTTCATCAGCATCCATATCGCCTACACCATAATAAATTGCATTCTCTAATATGGGCTGTATTACCAGTTTTACAATACAGTAATCATTAATTTCTTCATCAATGTGGAATTTTATTCCAAATCGTTCTTTGTATCTTACCATTTGAATGCTCATATAACTTTTACTGTGTTGTATTTCATCTGCAATTCTTATTATTGTTTTTCCCTTTGATAAGCTTATTCTAAGTAACTTAGCAAGCTCCGAAATCATCAATACCGCATCTGCGTTTCTGTTTGCTTCCACCATCCAGGTAATGGATTCTAATGTATTATATAAGAAGTGTGGATTTATCTGACTTTGCAATGCTGCTAATTCACTTTTTCTTCTTTGAGTCTGTTGCTTAATAATCTCGTCCATCAATTCTTCAATCTGTTCATATGATTTCTGAACTGAATATCCCAGATGTCTTATCTCTGAAGAACCTCCAACATAAATTTCTTTTTTGCCACCTGCTTCATAATCCTTAACTGATTCATCTAACTCTCTAATAGGCTTTGAAATTCTCTTTGAAATAAATCTATTTACAACAAGAAGCATCATCAGCAATATTATAATGGTTATTACAATATAATATCTAAACTGGTTCATGCTCATAATTTGCGTGCTTTCCGGCACAACACCCACAACTTTCCAACCTGTATATGCCATATTACTTATAACATAATTTGCTTTTCTTCCATTTAATTTAAGTTCATATATTCCGTCTTCATATGAAGCAAGTTCCCTGTTGCTTTCGGTTAACTTGTTTCTGTCAATTTCAACCTTTCTTGGATGATAAATTATATCTCCATTACCATCACACAAATAATAATATACACCGTTGGAATTACCATTAATTCTTTCAAAGGTTTCTTCAATAATTGAATATTTCATATCTACTAATAATATTCCACTTATTGGCTTATCTCCATCATTTATGTCAACTGAACGGCTAAGAGAAATAACCCAATTATACTTGTATGTTCCATCCATAAATATATTTTGCAAATGAGGTTTTGAAAAATGAATGTTCTCTATTTCTTTCTTTGCATTATAAAACCAATCCTGTTTTTTAATTTCTACGTTCTTTTTCTCTGAAGAAATTGGTTCTGATGCCATAAGTTTTCCTTCATTGTTGTACAAAACCAGGCTTTGTATTTTGTCAGAATTTGTTTCGTAAAGAAGGCTAAACTGGTTATTAAATTCCTGACTCGAAACGTCGTATTGTTGAATAATGTTATAGTTCGCTGCATTTGAAATCTGTCTTATATTGTACAAATCGGAATTCATTTTTTCTACTACGCTGTCTACTATGCCTTCAGTGCTTGATATATTTGTTTCTTTAACTGACATCTTAAATCTGTTATAAATTAACAAGCCCATAACTACAGTAACTGCAATTGTAAGCATAGTTAAAACAGTCATTATTACTGACTGTATATCAAGACCTATAAATTCCCCTTTGTGAAACCATTTTCTTCTTCCTCTATTAAGATTTTTCCCGCCTGTTTTACTTTTATTTTTCAATATTCCATCCCTGCATATATTTATGATTTTAATTTTGCATTTCGATATTTAGATGGTGAAATTCCAAATTTCTTTTTGAATACATAACTAAAATAGTTTGCGTCCATATATCCAACCATTTCACCAATCTTGTAGCTTTTCTCATTTGTATCTAAAATTAACTTTGCTGCTATATCCATTCTATAATCTGTTAAATAAGATACAAAAGAAATTCCTGTTTCCTTCTTAAATATAGAAGAAAAGTATGAATTAGACACTCCCATTATTGAGCAAACCTTATCCAAGGATAAATCTTCTTCCATATATCTGTTTGCAACGATATTTTTTGCGTCATTTATCAGTCTTCGTGATTTACTGTTTCGGACACTCTTTAATTGTTTTCCCATTTCTGTGGAAACTTGCACAATCCATTTTTTTAGTGTGCTTTCATCCATTTTTGGCACCTTTTCATAAGGGTTGCTCATTTCACCCAGAAAATCGTTAAAGTCAATAAAATTATTTTCGCAAAATCTGTAGAATGCTCCTACCATTTCCATTGTATATAACTTATATTGGCTAACCGTATTGGAATTACCATGTATTCTGTCAACTTCCCTGTTTGTTGCAGCCTCTATTTCCTGTTCGTTTCCCAGATAAATGGCCTTAAATAATTCATGCATCTTTGTTTCTTCTGACTGTAATCCCATATTTTGTTTGTTTGGTGTGATTTCATCAATATTTATGGCTCTCTTTGTTCCATATAATACTCTGTATGATACGGCTTCCCTTGCCCCATCATACGAATTATTAATATTTGATATGTTATCACATACCATACCTATTCCTGCAGTTACTACTGCTCCAATTACTCTGTTAACCCACTTACAGAATTTATCACAAACATCAGTAAGTTCTACTGTCTCTTCTTTTGATTTCAATTCTATAATAAGAACTGTATTTCCTAAATATATAAATTCCCTACACTTGAATTTTCCCACTATTCTTGCTTTTATCTCTCTCTCAACTGACATAGATAATAATAATGGCGACATTTCTTCCGGAACATTATTTTCTGAAGTGTGAAAAACTGCACAACAAAAATACGGTCCATTTAAATCTATCTTGTATGCCTGCAAAAATTTCTCATATTCACTTTCGTTAACTCTTCCCTCTATTAACGAAACAAAAAAGTTAGTCTGAATAATTGGCAAAACATCATCGAAATAATTTTCAAGCTTTTGAACATTTAATTTTTCTTCTCTTTCTTTATCCAATGAATTCTTAACACGCTTAAGGCACTCTGACAATTCCACAGCGTTAATTGGTTTAAGCATATATTCATCTATTTCAAGATGCACTGCTTCTTTTGCATAATCAAATTCATCAAATCCCGTAAAAATAATTATATGAACATTTCTGTATTCATCGTTTAATCTTCTCGACAGTTCCAGACCATTCATATAAGGCATTTTTATGTCAGTTATAACAATGTCAGGTTGTAACTTTTCTACTAATTCTAATGCTTTTACACCATTTGTTGCACTGCCTACAATCTGCAAACCTAATTGTTCCCATAATATTCGGCTTTTTATTGCATCAATTACTTCTTCTTCGTCATCCACCAAAATAACTTTGTAATTTTCCATATTAGTTTTCTCTATATCAGTATTATTTTTTATTTCCATATTTCTCCCACCTGTTTTTTTTATTATAACAAACTATGAATTGCTTTTAAACCAATTTAGACTAAAAGCCGTTCCATTAATCATATAGATAATTAGAACGACTTTTAGCTTTATCATTAAGAAATATTTTCTAATATTTATTTTTTCTGTACATATTTAAGGCAGTCAAGAGTTACTGCTGCAAGGATGATAATACCTTCAAAAATAAACTGGAGGTTTGTATCGATTCCAAGGATTGTAAGTGAATAAGTAAGGGAAGTGAAAATAAGAACACCTGTTACTACACCTGAAATCTTACCAATACCACCTGTAAATGATACACCACCAACTACGCAGGCTGCGATTGCATCCATATCCCATCCTTGTCCATATGCTGCACTACCTGAACCAATCATTCTGTTACATTCAAGCCATGAACCAAATCCATAAAGAATACCTGCAAGAATGAATGCTCCCATAGTTACTTTGAATACTGAGATTCCTGATACTGCTGCTGCTTCAGGATTTCCACCTACAGCAAACAGATTTTTTCCAAAAGTTGTTTTATTCCAGATAAACCATACAATTGCAATGGCAACTAATGCCCAAAGTATAATTGTTGGGAAACCACCTATTTGAGGAATGAAAATATTAGGTATTGCCTGGTCAATTGCACCGAATGAAACACCTTTTGTTGCATATGTAACTAAACCAAAGATAATAAGCATGTTAGCCATTGTTGAAATAAATGGATGCATCTTAAATCTTGCCATAAAAAATCCTGCTATCATAGCAAAGAATGTTGTAAGTACAATGCAGACAACTAATGCCAAAATTGCTCTGTTTACAGGACCCATACTTGAAAAGTCAAATATGTGGCCAAATACTCCACCTGTATTAATACCGTTATGCATTATTATGGTCGACGCTACCATACCCATACCAACCATACGTCCTACGGAAAGGTCCGTTCCTGTTAAAAGGATTAATCCTGCAACCCCAAGGGCGAGGAACATTCTAGGGGAAGCCTGTTGCAAAATGTTAAGTATGTTTGTGTATGTAAGCAACTGTGTATTTTTTACTATTGGAGTTACTGCACATAATCCAATAAATATTAGAACAATAACAATATACAAGCCATTCTTGTAAAGAAACTGTGCTAAATTAAATGAATACTTATAGTTTTCTATACTCTGTGCTCTCTTTTGTGCAAATGTATATTTTGACATTCGCAACAAGTCGATTAAATGATACTTATGTAAAAACGCATCATGTTTTCTGTCTTTGATTTCCTGACATTTTGATTCATGTGCCATCTTCACATCATATATTTTATTCTTGTAAACATATTTTTCATCTTTAATCTCATCCGGATCGGATAATTTACTTAACTGTGCTGTATGTTCTTCTTTTAATACTGCACAAATTCTCTCATACTCTTTCTTTTCAGCCTCTTTTTCAGCTTCACAACTGTTAACCACCTTATTGTAGTACTGGCTGTTATAATTTTTTGAAAGATAATCTTCAGCTTCTGCAATTAATTTGTTTACTTTGTCTTTATTACGACTTTCAACTGCGTTTGCCTCTTCTAATACTTTTTTATCGTTTTCGATAATTTTTGTCTTTTCTTCTTTTGATAGATTTTTGCTTTCTTTTACAACTGCAATATGGTTCTTTAAGCTTCTAACTTTGTCTGTACCATCTAATCTTAAAGCATCTATCTGTTCCTGTATTTTTCCTATATATTCATCTATGGGCTCTCGAAGTTTTAACTCCTCTTCAGCCGAAAGAATAAATCCTTTCTCTGCCATATCTTATGCTCCTCTCTTTTTTACAAATACTTAGCACTAAGTCTTAATAATTCTTCCTGATCTGTTTCTTTAGTGTTAACTATTCCTGCCAAATGTCCATTAGACATAACGCCTATTCTATTAGTTATACCTAAAATTTCCGGCATTTCAGATGAAACAACTATAATTGTTTTTCCCTGTTTTGCCATGTTTATAATCAATTCATATATTTCGTATTTGGCTCCAACATCAATACCTCTTGTTGGATCATCCATCATAAAGATATTAGGTGAACGTTCAAGCCATCTTCCAAATATTGCTTTCTGCTGATTACCACCTGAAAGGCTTGAAATCATATCATCCGGTCCCATACATTTAGTATGCATAACTTTTATTTCATTTGCCGTTGCACGAACCATTTCATCTTTGGATAATGCTATACCTTTTTTGTAGTGATTCATATTTGCAATAGTAGTATTAAATGTAATGTCTCCCTTTAAGAATAAGCCATTGGCCTTTCTTTCTTCTGTTATAAGCGCAAAGCCATGATCCATTGCATCCTTTGTTGATGTAAAATTCATTATTTTTCCATCATAAATTACATTTCCTGCTGCTCTTGTACGCATTCCAAATATTGTTTCAAGTAATTCCGTTCTTCCTGCACCTACAAGTCCATATAATCCGAAGATTTCTCCTTTTCTTATGTCAAATGATATATTCTGAAGTTTAGGTGCGTATTTAGTAGACAAATTTTCCACTGAGAAAATAACTTCTCCCGGCTTATTATCTACAGGTGGAAATCTGTTATCAAGTGAACGTCCAACCATTGCTGAAATAAGTTCATTCATATCTGTGTCTTTGCTGTCTTTTGTCATAACAAGACTTCCATCTCGTAAAACTGAAATCTGATCACAAATTTCGAATATTTCATCCATTTTATGTGATATGTATATTAATGAGATTCCCTGTTCTTTCAACTGTCTCATCATCTTAAATAACTTTTCAACTTCCGGTGCTGTTAGTGATGATGTAGGTTCATCAAGTACAATTACTTTTGAATTGTATGATATAGCTTTTGCTATTTCACACATCTGTCTTTGTGATACAGACATTTTCTTCATTGGCTGAGTCATATTAACTGTAATTCCAAGTTTTCTGAATAAGTCTGAAGCTTCTTTTTTCATTCTTCCTTCATCAACTACGCCCATTGAGTTCTTAGGATATCTTCCTAAAAACAAATTATCTACAACACTTCTCTCAAGGCACTGGTTAAGTTCCTGATGTACCATTGCCACACCATTTTCCAGTGCTTCTTTAGGACCTGAAAAGTTTACTTCTTTTCCATCTAATATTATCGTTCCTTCGTCCTTTTGATAAGTTCCGAAGAGACATTTCATCATTGTCGATTTTCCGGCTCCGTTTTCACCCATAAGTCCCATGATAGACCCTGGTTTAACATTTAAACTAATATGTTTTAAAACCTTATTTCGGCCAAATGATTTGCTCATTCCATTAATCGACAAGATGTATTCATTCTTATCTCCTGCCATATTTATACTTCCTCTTCTTTTAATAAGGGGGCTTTAAAGCCCCCTTCTACAACCAGTTTAATCTTTAATTAGAATTCTATTTTGAAAGAATTGATGTATATGAAGCTGCATTATCTGTTTTAACCATGTTAATTGCAAATGCATCATATTCGCTAGGGTTACCTAAACGGTTTGTAATATTTGATTCTGTCTGACCATCACCACCGATGTAATCTACTTTAAGGTTAAGAAGATCATCATACTTTTGAAGTAATGGCTGATATGTTGAGCTAAGGAAGTTATCTGATGCATTGTAAATGTTAAGCCATACTTTCTTTTCAGGACTCTTACTTGCATCAAGCTGTTTTGAAACCTTGTCATAAATCTTTGTTGAATCTGTAAAGTCTTTATAATTGTCTTCTGTTACAGCTACGTTTAATGCGTAATATGATCTTTCTTCTTCGCTGTATCTGTAATCTTCATCCTTTGTAAGGCAGTTTCCTGCATCATCTGCTGTACCGATACCTGTATCTACATCTACACCATCAAGTGCATTACGAAGAACTCTAAGTGTAAGGTATGCCTGTACGTCTGCGTGCTGTGAAATTGTTCCGCCGTAGCCTTCTGCAATTGCTGCTACTGCATCGCTGTTAGCATCATATCCAAATGTTGGAACTTTGTTGTCCTTTGCCCATGCATTGAACATTGACATTCCCATACCATCGTTATTAGAAACAACTACATCAATCTGTTTACCAAATGAAGCTGTCCATGTTCCAATTGCGTTACCTGCTGTTGCTGCATCCCATGTTGCTCCGGCTGAGTTTTTCATTTCCTGAGAAGCAAGTTCTCTGATTGTATATGTTTTTCCGTTAACTTCTAATTTTGCATCTTTAACTACTTTTGATGTTCCATCAACGTTTGTTCCTGCAGGTGATGAATCAACGCTTCCACCTTTGTCTACTGCTGTTCCAAGCTGTGAACGAACACCACATGTACGTGCTATTGAATCATTATGTCCGATATCACCAATTGCAAGTACATATCCGATTACTCCGTCTCCGTTTCTATCAATTTTATCAATGTGTTTTTTAATGTAATCAACAACCATCTGTCCCTGAAGTTCCGCACCCTGATTAGCATCAAATCCTACATAATATGTTTTGTCATTAAATGTAAGTGCTGTCTTATCAAGTTCACCTGTTGAACTGTTTGATGGCTGACGATTGTACCAACATAAAGGCTTGTCCTTATTGGCTACGTCTCCGCCTGAACTGCTTCCGCCACTTCCATTACTTGAACTTCCTCCTGATGAACCACATCCTACCATTGAAACTCCAATTGCTGCTGCTACCAACACTGTTAATAATTTTGATTTTCTCATTTAACTGTTCCTCCTGTTTTTTAACTTTTTGTTTTCCCGTCTCATTGACTACGTTCATTATAGATTTTATCTTGTACAAAAAAAATAGAATATTTTTAGATTAAATAGCAATTTTTTTCTATTTTTTACTTTTTTTATGGATATTTTTACTAATAACGTTTTTATTTTTTATGTGATTTTGTTGTTATTTGCTTGTTTTTTCTTGAATGTTTTGTGTATTTTTGTATTTTTATGTTAAAAGTTGTCCTTATTCCCATCCGGCCATTCATCCACCCCAACCGAAAATAAGAGCCGCACTAAGCGACTCTTATTTTTTCATTAATAAATATCAATTATTATATATTCTCTATTTTTCTAACAATGTTTTTGCAAATATTATTGCGCCTTTTACTCCGTTGTCTACTTTATCTTCTGAGTACTGGATTTCAAGGCTTTCTGCCGGATACGGTTTTCTTGCATGCACATACAATCTTTCTTCCAAATAATCCTTAGGGAAGCCTTTCATATTAATTACTCCGCCACCGAAAATAATGGAGTCAGGATTTAGTATATTGATTTCAGCGCATGCCACGCAGGCAATATTGTCCACAAAATTCTTTAGCACCGTATCATTGCTTTTCTTTACAAACAAATCATTCATATCTACATCAGGATAGTATTCCTCTTTCAACTCAACCAACTTCCAACCTGACGCATAGCACTCTGAGCAGCCAAGGTTTCCACAGCCACATTGACTTGTTCCACCGATCATTGGAATGTGACCAAGTTCTCCTGCCACACCATCTTTGCCTGCCAGTGGTTTTCCATTGATAAATATTGCGTTACCTACTCCTGTGCCAATGTAAACACCAATGCCTACACCTTCATCACTAAGCTTTTTATCATACTTGTCCCAGTAATATAACATATTTACGTCTTTTTCCAATACAACAGGAATGCCAAGATTTTCTTCTAATTCTTTTCCAAGAAAAAGACCATCCATTCCTTTTATGTTAGGAACCTGAAGAATCTGCTTTCTGTCTGAACTTAAAGTTGCAGGGATTCCAATTGCAATCTGCTTAACCTGCACATTCTTGCAATACTTATCAAGATAATTCTTTAAAACTTCAGTCAAACTTTCTGATATGTTTCCGTCCTTAAATGTTTCCTTGCTTGAAACCCTTTCAAAATCCACAAGCTGATCATTTTCATCAGTACGCCCGATTCTTATATTAGTTCCGCCGATATCAATACCAATTACACATTCATTATTCATAAGTCACCTCTGCCTTATTTTATGCACAACAATTCTGTTAAATTTCTACTTTGACACTTCTACAAGCTTCTTAACTCTTTAACAATCTCTTTATAAGATTTTTCCTTGCCAAATAATGCTGATGTTCCAAGGATAAATCCTTTAACACCAACCTTGCTTAAAGTTTCCACTCTTTCAGGTGAGCATGCACCATCAAGCATTACCTCGTAGCCATATTTTTCTTTTAATTCTACTAGCTGTGCAATCTTTTCATCTACTGAAGAGATGTACTTCTGTCCTGAGAATCCCGGATTAACACTCATTACCATTACATAATCCACAAATGGTAACAATGGCTTAATTGTTTCTACCGCTGTTCCCGGATTAATTGCAATGCCCGGCTTTACGCCCAAGTCTATAATTGACTGTAATGTTCTTGTTGGATGTACATCTGATTCGGGATGAATATAAATAATGTCAATTCCCAATTTTGCAAACTTCTCAACATAGTTGCCAGGATTTTCAATCATCAAATGTGCATCAACAGGTATTGTTGATGCTTTGCAAATATACTCCACATCCTGTAATCCCATTCCAAAGTTTGGAACAAACTGTCCGTCCATAATATCAATATGGAAGATATCTACCCCTGCTTCAATTAAATCATTAACTTCCTTCTCCAAGTTTCTGTAATTTGCACACATCATTGATGGACATAATAATTTTTCCATAATATTCTTCCTTTCTTCTTTCATAATTCGATGATATAAAAATTTAGATCTTTTCTAAAAACTATGAGAAACACATATACGTTTCCCATTTAGTTGTCTCTTATGTTTCTTACTTGTTTTTAGTGTAAACGTTTACATTATTATTGTCAATATATTCTTCTATAATTTATCAAATAACTTATTTTCCTGTTTTTCTTTTCACTAATTTCACCGGAACCACAATATGGCTTTCTTCCGGCCTTTCTCCGTCCATTAGTTTTTCCAACATTTCAGCTGCTTTTTCAGACATTAACTCTATCGGCTGTTCCACCGTAGCTATAGGTGTTGTAGCAATCTCTGATAACAGGCTATTATCATAGCCGAATACTTTTACCTGAGAAGGCACCTTTATTTTTAATTCTTTTAATGCCTTTAATACACCTATGGCAATAAGGTCAGTTGTGGCAAAAACTCCATCAATCTCTTTGTCTTTCCCGAATAGTTCTATGGCTTTCTCGTAAGCATCCACCTCCGATACATTGTCAAGACTTACTAATCGTGGCTTACCTCCTGTTTCTTCCATTGCCTTACAATAGCCTTCCCATCTTTTTATATGTGTTGAGCCTTTATCCTTAGGGCAAAAACAAATTATATTTTTGCAACCTTTTTTAATCATTTCGTTTGTTGCCTGATATCCACCTGACACGTTGTCGCTTTCAATAAGAACCATATCCTTTTTGGTGTTTCCATACGCCGGTTCCCTGTCTATGTAAACCGTAGGTATTGAAGTCTTTTTCTCCTTCTCGGTTGTAACGGAGACTATATGAATAATCCCCCCTACGTGCTGAGCCTGAAGCATATTGATGCACTGGCGTTCCATTTTGTAATCCTCATTGGTGTTACATATTATGGTTGCATATCCTCTTTCAAAAAAAATAGTTTGCACTTTTTTTGCTATTTTGCTAAAAAATTCAATAGAAATATCAGGAACAATTATTCCGATTGTTGTGAATTTCTGAGTTCTAAAACCTTTTGCCAAAAGATTAGGTACATAGTGGTTTTCTTCCATAACCTGCAATATTTTCTTTTCAGTTTCAGGTGCAACCTTTCCATTCCGGTTAATTGCCCTTGAAACAGTGGCAATTGACACCCCTGCTAATTTTGCAATATCTTTTATGGAAACACTTTTTTTACTCATAACTACTCCTTTTTTGGCAAACTCTTAGTTCTAATTGTAAAGCACATTAGCTTATTTCGCAAGAAAGAAAAGGAGACAGGAAAAAATCCCATCTCCTAAAAATTCTTATATATCTCTAATACTAAATTCTTTATTAGAAACTGTTTAAATTACAATATCCATTAAACTAAATAGCTTTCAAACTATAATTTATTGTTAAACTAAACATCCTTAAGATTATAATCTCTTTAATAATGCTTCTGTCATATCTTCGTATCCTGGCTTGCCAAGTAATGCGAACATATTCTTCTTGTAGCTTTCTACACCAGGCTGGTTAAATGGATTAACTCCAAGAATGTAACCACTTACGCCACATGCAAATTCATACATATAGAATAATTCACCAAGGTAAAATTCGTTCTGTTCAGGAACCCTTACCATAAGGTTAGGAACATTTCCATCTGTGTGAGCAAGAATTGTACCGTTCATGGCACTCTTGTTTACAAAATCCATATCCTTACCTGCTAAGTAGTTAAGTCCGTCTAAATCTTCAGGATCTTCGTCGATAACTACTGAAGCTCTTGACTTTTCAATGTTGATTACTGTTTCAAACATTGTTCTTGAACCGTCCTGAATGAACTGTCCCATTGAGTGAAGGTCTGTTGTAAGGTCAACTGCTGCCGGGAAAATACCCTTCTGGTCTTTTCCTTCGCTTTCGCCGTACAACTGCTTCCACCATTCACCAAAGTAATGAAGACTTGGTTCGTAGTTAGCTGTAACTTCGATAAGCTTACCTTTTCTTAATAATATATTTCTAATTGCTGCATATTTCATTGCATCATTTTCTTCAAATGCGTTGTTTAATGCTTTCTCTCTTCCGCTTGCTGCACCTTCCATTAACTTGTCAATGTCAGCACCACTTACTGCAATTGGTAATAAACCTACTGCTGTAAGAACTGAGAAACGTCCTCCAACATCATCAGGAACTACGAAGCTTTCGTATCCTTCTGCTGTTGCAAGTCCTTTTAATGCACCCTTCTTAGCATCAGTTGTTGCATAAATTCTCTTTGCAGCTTCTTCTTTTCCATATTTCTTTTCGAGTTTTTCTTTGAAAACTCTGAAAGCGATAGCTGGTTCTGTTGTTGTACCAGACTTAGAAATAATGTTAACTGAGAAATCTCTATCTCCAACTACATCAAGTAATCCCTGTAAGTATGAAGGGCTAATGCTATTACCTGCATAGTAGATTTCAGGTGTCTTTCTTACTTCCTTAGGCACATTGTTGTAAAAACCATGTCTTAAAAATTCAATTGCAGCTCTTGCTCCAAGATAAGAACCACCAATACCTATAACGATAAGTACTTCTGAATCGCTCTGAATCTTTGCTGCTGCTTTCTTGATTCTGTCAAATTCTTCTTTATCGTAATCAACCGGCAAATCAATCCATCCAAGGAAATCATTACCTGCCCCTGTTCTTTCAACTAAAACTTTTTTTGCGTTTTCGGCAATTTCTTTCATGCTGTTAACTTCATCATTTGAGATAAATGATTCAGCTTTTGAATAATCAAATGTAACTTTAGCCATGTCTCAATTCCTCCGTTTATTACAAAACTAAATTACATTATAAAATGTTGAAACGATTTTTTCAAGACTTTTGCCTTACATTGTTGATTATTGTAGAAATTCGCCAATCACCTGATTAAGGATTTGTTCATCTGATTCAAATTCCTTGTTATTAGTGCTAGTTTCAGACTGCTTTTCTTGTACAATATTTTCATTTCCCGGTTTTTCCATATGGCTATTTTCTCTAACCACAACTGAATCTTCCAAATAATCAATCAAAATATAGGTAAGTTCTGTCTGTTTTTCGGATATTTTTGTGCTTCGGTTAATCATGTCAAGAACCATTCCAAAGAAATATCCAATCAAAACGTATACTATCGCCTCTATCTTACTTTTTCCCGTAAGATAAATTCCAAAACCTGTTCCAACTGCCAATGTAACACTTAAAATAATACACACGTTTATAATATTATTAAGCTTATTTAATGAAAATATACCTAATTTGCATTTATTCAGACTTCTTGCCGCAAAAATCATTGGATTCGCCACGTGCCCGTTTATTTCTTTTATGCTGTCATATTTCATTTTAATCTGTCTTAAAGTTGCATTCTTTGGATTTGACATATGCTCTGCTTTTCTAATCATTCTGCCATATCCAAATGCCGCCAGCCATTTTGTGAAAATTCCCAACAAAAAAATACTTCCCATTACGTATAGAAAGTATTTCTCGTTAATTATCTTCGGTGCATTGTTATAAAACCATTCCTTCATTTCAATAAAAGTATAATCTGCCATACTAAAAAATCCCCCTCACTTAAATGTATAGTAATCCATCTGAAAACTTATTAGCATTTTAGCACATTTTCTTTTATTGCACACCAAAAACCGTTCGTCGTAATTCGACATTTAATTTTTAGATTAAATTGTTTTCCTTACAAAAATAGTAAATTCCATCTTCCGCAACATGACCGCAAATCTGCTCTGATATAGCTTTTAAATCAGCAGATGCATTTCCCATTGCTATAGGATGTCCAACTTGTTCAAACATTTCAATGTCATTATTGCCGTCACCGAAAGCCATTGCCTGAGACTTGTCTATGCCATAGTATTCAAGAACTTTATTTACGCCAATGCCTTTTTCCTGTAATCTTCTTAGTGTTTCAAGCATCTTTTCCGTAACACATTTCTTTTCCATATCGATTAGTGTTCCGTCTATGTCAAAAAATATGATTTTAGTGTTATCCATATCTGCTTCTAATAATTTTTAATCATACAATTTATAAGTTTAATTGAATTTTCTGCTGCTTTTGCTTCAAAAGTAGGATAATCCATCTGTGCTCCACCGTCTGCTTTGTCAGAGATTGCTCTAATTACAACATAAGGTGTTTTATTTAAATATGCAGTGTGGGCGATTGAAGCTCCTTCCATTTCTGCACAGTCACCATTAAAGGTATCTCTTAAATAAACCTTTGCTTCATGTGTTCCAATAAACTGGTCACCTGAAACTACCTTGCCTTCAAAAATTTTAACGTCAAGCCCTGCTTCCTCTGCGCTGTCCTTTGCAAGTTTAATAAGGTTCTCATCTGCCTTAAACTCTGACTGATCCATATCCGGAATTACCCCTTTGGCATATCCTAAAGGTGTAACGTCCATGTCGTGTTCTAACGCACTTGTTGAAACTACAATGTCGCAAATGTTAATATCATTGTTAAGTGAGCCGGCAACACCTGTGTTAACTAAGGCACTTACGCCAAATACACTTACAAGTATCTGTGCACAAATGGCTGCGTTAACCTTGCCGATACCACATTTTACAACTACTACTTCCTTTCCGGCAAGGGTGCCTTTGTAAAAGTCCATTGCGGCAATGTTCTTGATTTCTACATTTTCTAATTCTGATTTAATGCTATTGACCTCTACGTCCATAGCGCCTATTATTCCTAGCATAATTTCTCCCTTTCTATTTCGATTGCAAAAGCTATTGATTCTCTTGTCACAGGAAAAATTTTATATGCAAACACGTTGAAATTCTTATTTTGCTCCGCCGCCTATTGCAAAGCGAAAACCTAAACTCGCCTATGGCTCAGACAGTAGGTTTTGCGCTTTACGCTATGCTCGCAAAATTGCGAATTTCTGCCTATTGTTTGCGTATATAAAATTTTTCCTGTGACAAGAAGTTCTGTTAGCTTTTTCAATTATAGTCGAAACGGGTTTATTATGACTAGTCATAACGAACCCGCTTTTTTTTGTTATTTTGTTTGATTTTATGTAAACCAATCGTTCCACATTATTTTCCAATTTTTACAACGAGTTGTTTACTTTATTTCTTACTTGTTTTCTTCTAAGTATTGTTCAAGTGCTTTTGCCAACTGATCTGGGCATGATGTTCCTCTGCCTCCGCAGTCGATGCCTTTTAATCTTTTGATTACTTCTTCTACTTCCATTCCTTCTACAAGTGATGCAACACCCTGTGTGTTTCCCATGCATCCCATTGTGAATTTTGTATTTGTTACTTTGCCGTCTACTACGTCAAAGTCGATTGCTCTTGAGCATGTTCCTTTTGTTACGTAATGCATTTTTATTCCTCCAGTTTTCTTTCGTATATTTCTGAAACGTCGTCTATGTCTCCCTGGGCTATTAGCTGACCATGTTCAAGGAGAATGGCTTTGTTACAGAGTCTTTTTACCTGTGCAAGGCTGTGTGATACGAATAATACTGTTACGCCGTGGTCGAACATTTTCTGCATCTTTCGCTCACATTTTTTTCTGAACTTAGCATCACCTACTGATAATACTTCATCTAATATTAGGATTTCAGGTTCTACTACTGTAGCGATTGAGAATCCAAGTCTTGCTCTCATACCTGATGAATAGTTCTTTATTGGTACATCTATAAATTCTCCAAGTTCTGAGAACTCTAAGATTTCGTCATATTTTTCTTCAAGAAATTCTCTTGAAAATCCAAGTACTGAACCGTACAGGAATACGTTCTCTCTTCCTGTGTAGTTAGGATCAAAACCTGCGCCCAATTCTATCATTGGAGCAATGTGTCCGTATCTTTTTACTGTACCTGTCGTTGGTTTGTACACACCTGCGATTACTTTAAGAAGTGTACTTTTTCCGGCACCGTTTAATCCAAGGATTCCTAAACGGTCACCTTTTTGCAGTTCAAAATTTATGTTTTTCAAAGCCCAAAATTCATTAAAATGAATCTTCTGCCCTTTTAATTTCTTTATTATTAATTCTTTTAAGTTATCTACTTTTTCTTTACTTAAGTTAAAGCGGATACTTATATTTTCAACTTTAAGTGCAATTTTTTTATTGCCCATAATCAGCCTCCTTTAGATGTATAGGATAAATCTGTCCTGATTCTTTTTAAATACAATTACACTTATGACAAGTGCAACAACACTAAACACTGATGAATAAATCAACATATTGATTTCCATTGAGCTTGTAAATATTGATTCTCCTAACAATACAATGTGTCTGAAGTTTTCAATAATACAATACAGCGGATTCATTCTGATTACTGTTCTAACCACTGAGCTTCCAATATTATCAACATAATAGAATATTGCTGAGCAATACATTAACAGCATAAGTAATACATCCCAAAGGTATTCAATGTCTCTAAAGAATACGCAGACTGTTGAAAGGAACATTGCTGCTGCTATACACATAATTAATAATACAAAAACAGGAATTACTATTTCTATAATATGCCATGTAAGTGGAATTCCTCTTACAACACCTACTATCGCAAGTACTATAAGTGATAGTAAGAATATAACGTAGTTATAAATTACACTTGATAAAGGATATAGATATTTTGGTACGTATACTTTCTTTATCATTGCCTGGTTTGATCTTATTGATCTCATTCCTATCTTTGAGGCACTTGAGAAACAACTATATAAAAGTCGTCCACAAAGAATATATACCGGATATAATTCCGGTCCGTAAACTCCACCTTTACTTCCAAGCATAGATCCGAATACAAATGTAAGAACTATCATTGTAAGCAATGGTTCCAACAGAGTCCATATTAATCCTAAATATGATCTTCTGTATTTTAATTTAATTCCTTTCTTAACTAATTCAACTAAAAGGAATCTATATCTCATAAAACTGTCGATATAATTCTTCATAAAAATCTCCAATCCAATATGTTTGCCCTATTAAGCTTAGGACCTTCTCTCTCTTTAATTTGTACTTATTCTAAGTTCAGTCCTGTATGTCCTTAATTTAGGCGATACATGGTTTAATTATATATATTTACAAAAATATGTCAAATGCATTATGTTTTGTAACATTTTTATGTTTCTGCTTATTAATCAGGTTACTTTATCTATAAAAGATTAAAGGCACCGACTTTTTTTACAAATCATTTATATTTTCTACTTTACACCGAATACTTTTTCGCATACACGCTTTGCCGCATTACCGTCGTCTATGCAACAGAATCTATTATAAAATTCCTGATATTTATCTTTGTATTCTTCATTAACCTTATCAATATTTTTAATTGCATCTATTACTTCATCGTTAGTCTGAAGTATTGGTCCCGGAAGTTCTTTTTCAATATCAAGATAAAAACCTCTAAGAACGTCTCTGTATTTTTCAAGGTCATACATATAGTACAAAATAGGGCGTTTAAGATTAGCATAGTCAAAAAATACTGATGAATAGTCTGTCATACAAATATCTGACACAATATATATGTCTGTTATGTCACTGTAATTACTTACATTAATAACAAAATCAGACATTCCTGTTAAATCAAGCTTGTCTACTATCCAATAATGCATTCTAAGAAGAATTACATATTCATCACCTATTTCTTCTTTTAAACGTTTAAGGTCCAGTGCCAATTCAAACTTGTACTCACCGGCACCGTAAGAATTATCATCTCTCCATGTTGGTGCATAAAGAAGAACTTTTTTATTCTTTGGTATGCCAAGTTTTGTTTTTAATTCATCTGCTTTTTTATTTAAATCCTTATCATACAAAGGATCATTTGCCGGGTATCCCAATTCTAGAATTTTGTCTTTTTCATACATAAAACAGCTCTGAAACTTTTCTGTTGAAAACGGGTTATCTGATAATAGGTAGTCCCATTTTCTTGACTGTTTGTAAACAATCTGCTTATATTTAGGGTTAGCTGAGTGTACATCATCCATATCAAAAACCAGTTTTTTAAGTGGCGTTCCATGCCATGTTTCAAGCATTATCTGACTGTCTCTCTTAGGATATGCGTGAGGTTGTCTCATATTGTTAACCCAATATTTACTTCTTGTCATGTAATAATAATATTTTAATCCAAAACGCTTAATCTTCTTACAATTTCCGTCAATTACAAGATTTTTGTCATTAACAACCCAAATATATTTAAATTTGGAACCGTAATTCTTCTGAAGGTACCGGTAAATATATTTTGGCTGTCCTGAATAGTTTCTTCCAACAAAACTTTCAAAAACAATCCAGTTGTCTTTCTGTTTCATCTTGCCAAAAACGTATAGATTAATGGTTCTACACATATGCTTTTTGCTTGTAAACATCATTACAAGTTTTCTCTTAATAAGTCTTATATTTGACCATTTTTTTACTTTTTCCATATTATAGTCTGTGGCATTTTTAAGAATTTTCTTTTCCACAAAACCATATTTTGAAATGGTCTTCTTTCCACATTCCTTAACCATAGAAGACATTAAGGCAAAATCAATTGATTCTTTATCTGCTGAATTATCATGAAACTTTCTGCTAAATACTTTTACGTAATAATCGCAGGCCATTTTTTCAAAGTGATTTCTAATATCATTTTTGCTCTCTGATAATTTCATACAATCAAGAAATGATTGAACAAAATGCGCATCCTTCCTATCATCTTCCATTTGAGAAATAGATGGCAGATTAATCTTGTCATTGTGATATCTCTTTACGTAAATACTATCCTTATTGCAGCCATAATTTTTCACATTCATAAGAACTTTAGTCCAAAATTCCGGATCAGAATAATATTTCTGCTCTTCATTAAACTTAATATTATTATCTGTTAAGAATTTCTTTTTAAACACTGTCCCTAGAACTGTTATTTCTGATAAATTGGCGAAATTTTTTAACTTATAATCATTTATTTCTGAGAAATTAAAGTTATCATCATTATTAACCTTAGAATCTACTTCCTGTTCGCTTCCATCGTCGATAACATCTCCCTGATCCACGTTAAAAGCGGCCTTCTTAAACCATGTATGAAAAATACGACCATATGTAAGGTCTTTATTCCCATCCATTGTTTGCATTAATCCGGTTAATGTATCTTCCATAAGATAATCATCACTATCAAGGAAATACACATACTCTCCATTAGCCTTTAAAAGTCCCAAATTTCTGGCGGCACTTACTCCTGAATTATCACCGGTTTCATAAACTTTTAAATTAATTGACTGTGAAAACTCACTTATCAGTTCTTCAATATTTTCTTCCGGATTTATGTTAGCTTTGTCTAAAACAAGCACTGTTTCTATGTCTTTATAATCCTGCTCCTTAATGCTGTCAAAACAATCTTTTAAATATTCTTTTCCTTTTCCAAAAGCAATAATAATGCTTAACATACCTTCTCCTTATAAACAAATAAAAAAATCAACTTTTAATTTATTAATCTCTATACCTTAAAAACCCTAACTACAATACTGTGAAAACATGCTTTGATTTCAATATTATAGTTAGGGCTACCTGTTTTCAAACTTTAAAAACCGTTAGTTTTTAAATTTTTAAAATTAGTTAAATCTTTTATTTAAATACTTTTTCTACTACTCTCTGGGCTGCGTGTCCGTCATCAACACAGCAGAATCTGTTGTAGAATTCTTCATATCTGTCTTTGTATTGTTCTTTGATTTTGTCAATATTCTTAATTGCATCAACTACTTCATCGTTAGTTAAAAGCAATGGCCCCGGTAAGTCCTTTTCCATATCAAGATAAAATCCTCTAAGTACATCTCTATACTTGTCCAAATCGTATGTGTAATAAAGTACAGGACGTTTCAGGTTAGCATAATCAAAGAATACTGATGAGTAGTCTGTAATAAGCATATCTGAAATAAGATACAAATCAGTAATATCATCATAACTGCTGCCGTCAACTGTAAAATCACCATATTTACTTAAATCGAGCTGGTCTACTATGAAATAGTGAAGTCTTAATAACAATACATATTCATCCCCAAACTCTTCCTGAAGTCTGTTAACATCAAGATCAAGTTCAAAACCATACTGTCCTGCTTCGTAGAACTGGTCATCTCTCCATGTTGGAGCATAAAGAATAACTTTCTTATCCTTTGGAATTCCAAGTTTCTCTTTAATCTTTGCTGCCTGCTCTTCTCTGTCAGGTGCATACATTGGGTCATTAGCAGGATATCCGTATTCCAAAATCTTTTCTTTTTCAAATCTGAAACAGCTCTGGAATCTTTCTGTTGAGAAAGGATTGTCAGATAACAAATAATCCCATGCTCTTGTCTGTTTAAATACAATATCCTTGTATCTTGGGTTCGCTGAATGTACATCATCCATATCAAATACAAGTCTCTTAAGTGGTGTTCCATGCCATGTAGCTAACATAACTGTTTCTTCACGTCTCGGAATGCTAAGAGGCTGTCTCATATTGTTAACCCAATATTTGCTTCTATTCATATAGTAATAGTATTTCAAGCTGAAACGCTTACATGTTTTATGTTTTCCCGGTATTTCAACACCTTTTCTGTCAACAACCCATATGCATTTATACTTGTCGCCATAAGCTTCCTGCAAATATTTATATACATATTTAGGCTGTCCTGAACAGTTTCTTCCCATAAAGCTTTCAAAAACCACCCAGTTTTCTTTTAATTTCATCTTGTTAAATACATAAAGAGTAATAGTCTTATTTCTTACTCTTGGGTTCTTTATCATTTTTACGATTTTTCTGTTGAAAAGAACACGCATAGCTTTCTTTTTCATCTTAGCGAAATCGTTATGTTTCATTGATTTAACCATTGCCTTTTCAGCATGTGTAAAATCATCTTTTAATACTTTGTTATTAATATCTTTTGCAAGAGTTGCTAATTCCGTAAAGAATTCATTTCTCCATCTGTCATCTTCTGACCAACGCATTTTCATAATGTATTCTTTAACAACAAACTTTGCAAGAATATAATATAAATGGTTTATAATTCTCTCATTTGTTCCTGCTGCCTTAATTGCATTCTTGTATGCAACAAAATAATCCGACATTGTTTCCTCTCTAGAAAACTGCGAAATTGCAGGATTCTTAGCCTTATCATTATGATGGCGCTTAACATATACTGATTCTTCGTTGCTTTTAATATTCTTAGCGTTATTTAAAAGCTGAACTAAAACTTTTGTATCTGAAAAATATGTCTGTTTTTCATTAAATCTAATATTATTGTCTGTAAATAATGACTTCTTATAAATAGCTGATAAAACAGTAATCTTGTCTAATTTACGATATTTTTCAAGCATATTCGCGTAAGGTTCATTAAAGTCATAAATTACTTTTTTATCATCTGCGCCATTATCATTATTGTCGTCATCATCACCCTGGCTGTCATTAAATGCCTGCTTCTGGAACCATGTATGTTTCATTCTTCCATAAGCCATATCTGTATCTTCATCCATTACGTCCAATAATAACTTAATAGAATCGCCATACAGGTAATCGTCATTATCAAGGAAATAGACATACTCTCCTGTTGCCTTATCAAGACCAAGGTTTCTTGCACTGCTGACACCATGTTTATCTTCAAGATAAAACACCTTTAAGTTAATCTTATCCTTGAACTCTTCTATTAAAGGTTCGATATTATCCTCTGTGTGGTCAACTACAAGAATAGTTTCGTAATCCTTAAATTGCTGTTCGGCAATACTTTCCAAACAATCTTTTAAATATAATGTATCTTTCTTATGAGTTACTATAATGCTAACCATTACTTATCTCCCTTAGCAGCCATATCTTTGTGGTTTAAATCTGTCTTAATCTGTGTTGTTGAAATTCCTTCTGTTCTTGGAAGATATACAACTTCACAGTAATCCTTTAAGAAGTCGAACTTTCCTTCCCAGTCATTTCCCATTACAAATGTGTCAATCTTATAATCCTGAACATCACTAATCTTCTGTTCCCAGTTTTCTTCAGGAATAACAAGGTCTACATATCTGATTGCTTCAAGAACCTGCTTTCTTTGTTCATATGTGAAATAACATTTCTTCTGTTTTGAATTCCAGTTAAACTCATCTGTTGAAAGAACAACTACAAGATAATCTCCAAGTTCCTTTGCTCTTCTTAGCAAATTAATATGTCCATAGTGAAGCATATCAAATGTACCATAAGTAATAACTCTCTTCATAATTTATACCATCCTTAGAATTCTAAGGTGTCACTTTTAAGTGACCTTTATCCTTTCCTTATTTTATATAATTATTTTTTACATAATCGCACTTTCAAATTCTTCCACAGCTTCTCTGTTATACTGTTTTGGATCAAAATTACATTTTGGAACTTTTCCTTCTGAAAAAGCCCTTAACCCCCCTAGTATACTTTCTTCTGAAGAATTAATCAAATATTGTCCGTTTTCCATCAGACTATCCTTAACTGATGAAAAATCTGAAACTATTATAGGAAGCCCTACAATACGCGCTTCTAATAATACCATAGGTTGTCCTTCATATATAGATGGAAGTATAAAACATTTACAGTTTTTCATTAAAGTAAATGGATTTATAAGATTTCCCGTAAGAATAACCTTGTCCTTAAGATTAAGTCTTGCAATCTCGCCCTCAACCTGTTCCCTTAAAGGACCTTCACCTATAATATAAAGCTTGCTGTTAGGATATTCCTTAACATATTCTCCAAATGCCCTGACGAGATTTCCATGATTCTTCTCTGTAGACAATCTTCCCATTGTTACAAAGCTTGTTTCATTACTTGCCGGTAATGAAAAGTTTTCATAAGTACAATCGTTATCTAAGCTGTCCAAAACTCTCATATAGTTAATAGTATTCTTTGCATATGAGAACTTACCTTCAATCTCCGGTCTTGAAAGATTCTTCTCGTTAACTTCCATAACTGAATGACTGCAGGAAACTAATCTGTCCCATCTTGGATACAAGTTAAAGATTATGCTCATCTTTCTCCTTAACGGTTTCTTATGACCTAACTTTCTGTTGGCATCTGCAATCAAATCATTATGCTGCCATATTGCCGTTTTTTTATTTTTTATCTTTGGCAATATTAATGCAAGAATTGGTGAGTAACCACAAAACTCTACAACTGAATCAAAGTTGCAATCCCCTACCAGTCTTCTCGCTTCTCTTTCAAAATACTTTTCTGGCAACATTTTTTCGTACGAACCTTTACAGTTAAAGGCCATACTAAAATACATCTTGGACAACTCTTCTTTTGTTGCCACATTGCCTCCTGTTCTTACAAGTACTCTTACATTCTTATTAATCTGGTTTATTCTTAAAATCTGATCCTCTGCTATAGGCTCATAAAGATAAGCCGTAACGTCAAATCTGTCATAATTCAAATTATTTAAAAGACTTAAAAATGAATGGGTTATTCCATTCTGAAGTGCCCTTCCCAGCGAAATAAATATTTTCTTCTTATTCTGAAGCGGTCTTACCACTTTAATATGATTATATTCATTCTTAAAAATTGCATTTACAATTCTCTCTGATACATGGCCGTCATCATCCGGACAAAACTGCTCTTTGGCATTTCTATAATTGTCTGCCCAATCTTTTACTGCTTCGTAAGGATTTGCAAGCATTTCACTTAGCTTGTCTAAACTGTCAGTTGCAGGTCCCGGAAGTTTTTCAGGCTCCATATACAATCCTCTTGTATCTTTATATTCCTCTAAATCAGGAATATAAAACATTATAGGTCTGTCTGTTACAAGGAAGTCAAAAAATATACTTGAATAATCTGACACAAGCACATCTGTAACACTTAAAACTTCATTAGTATCAAGTCTTGGACTTACAAGACAACCTTTTAATTTCTCATCATCCTTAATCTTATCGAAAACAGCCTGATGTGGTTTTATTAAAACCTGCCATTCACTAGTATCTATTACTTCACAAACCTTGTTATAAAGCTTTTCATATTCTTCTCCATCTGCCTGTGGATTGGAAAAGCTGTTGCCCTTCCATGTTGGGGCATACATTATAATCTTCTTATTTTCATCTACATTAACACCTGAATATCTAAGGCTCTTTATCACTTCATTTCTATCTGCGTTAAAAATAGTATCTGTTCTTGCCTGTCCGGTTTCAATAATCTTACCTTCATATATTCCTTTAAGCTTATAAGCTTCCGTATACATCTTTGTATGATGTTCATTAGGTGAAAGCAAATAATTAGCCTGCAAGAAATTTCTTTCCGTATTGGCAGATTCAATATTTCCGTTAGGCATATCATATCCCATAAGCTTAAGCGGTATTCCGTGCCATGTATTAATATAATCCTGTTCAGGCTTTCTAATAAAACATGGTGGAAAAGTGCTATTATTTATAAGAACTCCTGCGCTGGCAAGCATTTTGTAATACTCGTCACTTTTGAATTTTACAAACTTAACATAATCGCATTTCTTATACTTTTTAAAATTTGCTGCCCACTGTTTCTCATCGTCATAGACCCAGACATGCTTAGTTGATGTAACGACTATACTCTTAGTTAACTGATCAAATATTGCCTTAGGTCCACAAGTCATTCCTTTTCCATAAAATGATTCATATAAAATTATGTTTCTGTCCACATCTAGTTTTTCATAATGTTTTGGATAAGGATTAGGCAAAAGAACCTTTGCACCAATTCTTGCTATTTTATTCTTTTTTAATTTCTGTTTTAATGTTGAAGCATTCATACAACTCTCCATTATTTAATAAATGTTTCTGCTACTCTCTTACAGCAATTGCCGTCTTTATAATAATTAATCTTATCATTTACTGACTCTCTTGCTTCCTTATACAAGTCATTACCTGAAACGATATTTTCAATAAATTCTTCTATATCTGAAAGGTTCCTAATTTCAGGCCCCGGCATATATTCCTTAGGGTTGTCAAAAATAAACCCTCTTTTGTTCTTATATTTTTCCATATCTTCCACTGCAAAACCTATCGGTCTGTTAAGAAGCATATAATCAAAATATACTGATGAATAATCTGTTATTAACCCATCTGCATTTCTTAATAAAGTATACACAGTTATGTCTGACCTGTTAAGCTCATCCTGAGTAATAAACTTAATGTGGGATAATTCTATTCCCTGTGTATCTGCTGTCTGAAGTGGGTGAAGCTTTACAATCATCTTAATGTTATTATCCATAAGATAAGTATTTAAACTGTTAAGTTCATCTTTATTTAGTATAGAAATAATAAAGCCTTCATCGTATTCTCTGTATGTTGGAAGCCAAAGTATAAGCTTACCTGCGCCTCCTTTTATATAGTCATCCTTAATTCTGTCTTTTTTGAACATTTCATCATTACGGGGATTTCCCATAACTTCAACCCGGTTCTCTGTACATCCGAAAATATCAGCCATTATCGGCTTATACATAGGCGCACTTGTAAGAACCTTTGAAAAAAAGTCATAGTCAATGTTCTCACAACCCTTCTCAAGATGACCGATTCGTTTAAGAGGTGTGCCGTGCCAAAGATTTATAACCGTCTGCTTTTTTGACGGCTTTATTGGATACTTTCCAAAACAATAAAAAGCATATTTAGCTTTCATAAACCATTTAATGCCCTGCTTATTATTAATGAAAGTAACATTCTTTGGAGCTCTTTTCACATACTGTTCCCAGTCATTTATGCTAACTACTATTTTAAATTGTTCATTATAATTATTTTCTATAAGATAATCGTAAAAAGCTTTTACATTATCTCTAAATCCCAGATTTGAATAGAAGAAGATAAGCTTCTCATCCTTCTTCTTTATTCTATTTATTATGGTAAGAGGTTTAAAAAACACTCTCAAAATTGCCTTTTTCATTGTACAATCCTTTTAGATTTTTATTTTCTAAGTGCCTTGGAATATATTGTTTTTCTTAGTCCGTTAGGAATTATACTTACAACTATACGCACAAATATCCCTTTCAAAAACGCACCAAAAGATATAAAACCAATCTTTCTTAAATGGTTATTAAATCTGAATATGCACTTAATATAGCCTAATCCGCCACGTCTCTTGTACATATCCTGACCTGCCCTCATGTACAAAAGATTCTCCTGAACATTATATCCCTTGTGTCCTTTCATTAGCATTGCAACCCAAAGATTATAATCTTCAAAAAATCTATAATCATCATAAAATCCTGAATCCTCAACTGCTGACTTTCTGTACATAACAGCCGGATGGTTAAACGGTGTTCTCTTTTTTGCAAAAGCCACTATATCCTTATGACTTTCAGGCACCTGTCTTGTAAGTGTTGTGTTAGACACATCGCCGTCAAACTCTATTAAATTAGAGCTTACAATGTCTGCGTTATGTTCCTTCATTGCCTTTAACTGCTTTTCCATTCGGTCATTTCTACTTATGTCATCGCTGTCCATTCTGGCAATTATCTGGTTTTTGCACTGTAATATTCCATTGTTAAGAGCTATGGCAAGCCCTTTGTTTTCTGTCATTCTATAAATATTGAATAAGCCCGGATTAGCTGTTACAACCTCTGTAATAACATTATCCAGGCCTTCATTTAAAGGACCGTCACAGACAATAACAAAATCATTAGTCTTTACTGTCTGATTAAGTATACTTTCTATGGCTGCCCTGAAATATTCAGGTTTTTCCTTATGATAAACTGACATCAACACTGAATAATTTTCTGTCATTCTACTTCACCTTTTTCTTAATACTTGCGGTTTTCTGCTCCTTCTCAACACCTTCAGTGTTCTCTTTAAGGAACATAATCTTAAATGTCATCAAAATCAACTGTATATCTGTCCACACTTTATAATGCTGTATATAGTACAAATCTAACTTCAACTTATCGTAAGGAGTTGTATTATATTTTCCATATACCTGAGCGTACCCTGTCAATCCTGCCTTAACCTTTAATCGGAATCTGAATTCAGGAATTTCTTCTTCATACTGTGCTGCAATCTCAGGTCTTTCAGGTCTTGGACCTACAACTGACATCTGTCCCATAAGAATGTTAAATACCTGTGGCAACTCATCTAAATGAGTAGCTCTTAAAACTTTACCAATCTTAGTAATTCTGTCATCATCCTTAGCTGCAAGTCGTGCACCATCTGTTTCACTGTCCACTTTCATACTTCTAAACTTTAGAATCCTAAACGTCTTTCCATTCTGTGTAAGTCTTTCCTGTGTATAAAAAATAGGTCCTCTGTCCCAAATCATATCTGCAATTGCTACTATTAATGTAACAATCACTGTTGGAATACATAGAATAAGAGAAATAATAATATCAATAACTCTCTTAATAAACGCTTCTTCCCATTTTAAACCTCTAACTCTTGTTACAAGAAGAGGTGAGTCAAACATAGTGTTCTGTCCTGCTCCAATCAGAATAATATCTGAAAGTTTAGGTGTAACATATGCTCTCTTATCATACATATAGCAGTATTTCACAATGTTATTTCTCTTTCCACTTGGTATGTCACAAACCAAAACTGCCTGATGCTTTCTAATTAACTTTCTAACTTTATCAACAGGTTCATCACAATGAACTGCTTCTGTTATCATATACTTGTCCTGACGTGTCTTAATCTTCTTAACAAGGTTATCAGGATCTCTGTCACTGTAGATAAGTAACATATCCCTTGGTGGATAAAGCCATCTGTATACCTTTATTGCCAAACCACACCAAATAAGACAGCACAAAACATTATCGAAACTCATTCCGATAATTGCTGCCGGACTAACCATCTTAAGTGATAACAACGAAATCTGTAAATAAATAATAAAGTTTGTAAATAATAATGCAAGTATCTGTGAAAAAACTAAATTCGAATACTGCAAACTTCCCAACTTAAATGCTCCGTATACATTACAAAATATTGTAAACATTAATCCATATACAAAAAGCATTACTATATGGCCCTTAAAGAAGAACTCTCTTGTCATTCCCTGACTATAATGGGTATTCCAAAAATACCAGAATATATAAGTCTGTGCTACAATTACTATTGCTAATAATAATAGCACGATTATTCTTCTAAACGCTCTAGATTCTCTCATATCGTCTCCTACTTACTTATAGGCTTAATCTCATAATTATTTTGATTTAGGCAAACCGTCCTTAGCCTAGAATTTAACACAATTTTACCAAAGCCACTAATATTTGTCAATTAATGCTACTTTTTAGCCTTATTTAGCCTATTCTAATTGTCCAAATTTCACAATTTAATAACACCTTTAATACTATTATAATACCTTGTATACTTTGTTTTTTCATAATTATGTAGTATACTTACCGTAAGTATGCATATTTAGTATATGTACATAAAATAATTTTACACGAATTTAAAATCAAAATTACAAGGAGGTACTTATGAGTAGAAAAATGATGTCCGATTTAGATAATAAAACCGGTTATTACGGATACTCTTCTGAATCGGGAAATGTTTCCGGAAAGGATAAAAAGAAAAAGGGAAATAAAGGTGGCTCTGTTTTAGGCGTCATCTTAGCATTAATACAGCTTGTTTTGTCAGGGCTTCTTGTTTATCAGGTAGTTTCTGCCAATATTTTAAGCACAACTTATCTTGCTGTTTTAGTTATTGTATTGGTTGTTCTTTTTGCAATTGCCCTTTTAACACAGAAAGGTGGCCGTACAGCCCGTACTTCAGGTAAAATATTGTCCGTTATAATTTCAATAATACTTGGCATACTTTTATTTTACATGGGACAATTTTTAGGATTCCTTAATAACTACAGCGACGGTAAAAAAGTTTCTGAGGAACCTTTCGTTGTTTTCGTATCAGCCAGTGATGAATTTGGTACATACAATCCGAAGGAAAACTACCGTTCAGATACAAATATTCTTGCTGTTGTAAATCCTAAAACTTCTACAGTACTTATGATTTCAACACCAAGAGATTACTACGTACCAATTATTGCAAAGAGCGTTGCTCCTGATTCATACGACAAACTTACTCACGCCGGAAAATACGGAACTGGTATTGCCTACGATCAGAATGGTTCTGAACTTACTTCAAGTGGTTGGAACTGGGCTCAGGAAGTAACATGGGGCGTTGGTAACACTGCAATTATGGATACATTAAAAACACTTTACAATATACCTGTTTCAAGCAAGAACTATCATTATGTACAGCTTAACTTTACAGGTTTTGCCAAACTTGTAGATGCTCTTGGTGGCATTACAGTAGATGTTGACAAGTCATTTAGCACAAAAACATACGCTTCATATGATGAAGACAACGGTGAACGTAAAACATACAAGTACAAAAAGGGTAAACAGGAAATGAATGGTAACGAAGCACTTACATTTGTTCGTGAAAGACATTCATTCGGCGATGGTGACTTACAGCGTAACCGTAATCAGGTTAAAGTATTAAAAGCATTATCATCAAAAGTACTTTCAACATCAATGATTACAAACACAGACTCAATCCTTAGTGCTGTTGGAGAAAGCTTTAAAACAGACATGAACATTGGCTCACTTGTAAAACTCCAGACACAGCTTATGGGCAAAAGTGAGTTTTCAAAAACAGGATGGCAAATCGTATCCTACAGTGTAACAGGACAGAGTGCATCACAGAAATTAACATGGAACGGTCTGTTCAAATCAGTAATGCTCCAGGATGAACAATCTGAAAGCAACGCAACTGAATTGATGAAACTTGCTTTAGATGGCACAGATTACACAACCCTTGAAAACAAGGTTAAAGAATATCAGGATTCAGATAATAAATAATTTATTTATGGATTGTTGCAAACACTACTAAAATCTCGCAAAAAGTTATACCGCAAACACGTTGATTTTATCATTTTGCTCCGCCGCTTATTGTATGTCGAAAAGTGAAACTCGCCTACGGCTCAAACAGTCACTTTTACGACATACTCTATGCTCGCAAAATTTCAAAAATCTGCCTATTGTTTGCTTGCATAACTTTTTGCGAGATTTTCAAAAATTGTTTGCAATCAATCCGAATAAATTATCTTGTGTCTTACTTAGTGATATAACATATGTAAAAGAGAGGTATTAAAATGAAAAAAATAGTATTAACCGGTGGTGGAACTGCCGGCCACGTAACACCAAACATTGCTTTAGTTCCTAAACTTAAAGAATCCGGTTTTGAAATTAAATATATTGGTACATACAACGGAATGGAGAAACAGCTTGTTGAAGATGCCGGTCTTGACTATATCGGTATTTCTTCAGGTAAGCTTCGCCGTTATTTTAGCTGGAAGAATTTTTCTGATCCTTTCCGTGTTTTAAAAGGATATTTTGAAGCTAAGAAGTTTATGAAGAAATATAAGCCTGATGTTGTTTTTTCAAAGGGTGGTTTCGTAACTGTACCTGTTGTTTATGCAGCAAGTAAGTATAAGATTCCTGTTATTATCCACGAATCAGATATGACTCCGGGACTTGCTAATAAGCTTGCAATTAAGAAGTCTACAAAGGTATGTCATAACTTCCCTGAAACTGCTGCATATCTTGGTTCTAAGGCAGTACATACAGGTTCACCTATCCGTAAGGAATTATTTGAAGGTAATAAGATTACTGCACTTGATATGTGTGGTTTCTCTGCTAACAAACCTGTAATTATGGTAACAGGCGGAAGTCTTGGTGCTGAAAATGTTAATAAGCTTGTAAGAAAGGCTTTACCTGAATTGTTAAAGAACTTCCAGGTTGCTCATCTATGCGGCAAGGGCAAGGTTGACGAAAGCCTTAAAGATATTGAAGGTTATGCTCAGTTTGAATATATCAGCGACGAAATGAAAGATTTCTTTGCTATGGCTGATTTGATTATTTCAAGAGCCGGTGCAAACTCAATCTGTGAAATTGCTGCATTAAATAAACCTAACATTCTTATTCCATTGTCTGCAAGAGCAAGCCGTGGCGACCAGATACTTAATGCTAAGTCTTACAAGAAACAGGGCTTTAGTGAAGTTATAGATGAAGACACAGCTACTGCTGAGGACTTGGTTAACACAGTAAACTCAGTTTATGAGAATCGCAGTAAATACATTGACGCAATGAAAAAATCTGCCGGAACAGGCGGAGTTGATATGATTGTTGATTTGATTAATAGTCTTGTGAAATAATTAGATATACAAAAATTTCATATTATATAAAAGAAGACTGGTTATGTGATGTTTGTGTGACATTCTATCCTAATCTATTAAAACAGCATATAGACTGGTTATCAATATTTCAACAAAGAAACGGAACTATATCAAATATTTTGACATAGTTCCGTTTCTTTACGACATATTTCTTTTTAATACCGAATAGTTTTCTAAATTTTCAAACCATTCCTATAAAATCTTCTGAACCTTTTCTGCAATAGCATTAAGCTTATCAACATCCTGAGTTCCCGGTGTCCACTTAATATTAGCATCATCCTTGCTATATCTTGGAATAACATGAATATGAAGATGGAAAACAGACTGACCTGCTATTTCTCCATTGTTCTGCAAAATATTAACACCTTCACAACCTGTTGCTTCCTTAAGTGCAGTTGCAACCTTCTTAGCTACGATGTGAGCGTGAGCCAAAAGTTCATCGTCAATCTCAAAAACATTAGCTGCATGACTCTTAGGAATAACCAATGCATGACCTACTGTTGCAGGGCCTGCATCAAAAATAACCCTAACCTTATCATCTTCAAACAAAGTAATTGAAGGAATTTCACCTCCAGCAATTTTACAAAAAATACAATCGCTCATAAAACTTACCTCCTAAATACAATTCTTTTTATTGGATAATAGCAAATTCATATTTTGTATTTACCATCGTTGAACAGAAATTTATGCAAGCAAACACGTTGATTTTATTATTTTGCTCCGCCGTTTATTATAAGTCCAAAAATCAAAACTCGCCTACGGCTCAGACAGTTGATTTTTGGCTTACACTATGCTCGCAAAATTTCAAAAATCTGCCTATTGTTTGCTTGCATAAATTTCTGCTCCCCGATGGATAAAATATTGATATGTTAGCTTTGCAACTATCAATAAAAATTGTAATTTGCTATTATCCTTATAAATGTAGCGGTTTGTTTCCAGGTATATATATTGCTAACGCAATAACAACTCCTGTAACTGCTCCGCCCAGATGTGCCATCCAATCTACGCCTTCCTGCATGTTGCCGAAGACCATTAGTATAAATAACAAGATTAGTCGTGGTGCAGATACCTGTCCAAGTTGTTTTCTGCTTTTGAATATCATTACCAGTAGGACACCGAAGATGCCAAAAATTGCTCCTGAAGCTCCGGCACTTATGGAGTACTCTCCTGTTATCATTTCGATTCCTGATGAGATTATGCCTCCGGCTATGCCGCATATAAAGTATGTTATAAGGTATTTTACTCTCCCGAAGTTTTCTTCTATCTGATATCCAAGGATATAAAGCATTACCATGTTGTTTATCAGGTGTTCTGCTCCAAAATGCATAAACATACTTGTTAGTATTCTGTACCATTGTCCGTTTTCGAAAATATCCGGTGCATATGATGCTCCGTGAGCATACATATATTCACCACTTTCTGTTGAGCCAAAAAATTCCATCACTAGAAAGACTACCACATTTATTGCAACAAGCACTGCTGTTACATATGGGATTTTCCTCTGCTCCGGTTCATTCATATATGAATTATTGTAGTTATTTATCTGTCCGTTATTATCGTAACTGTTCATATATTTCCTTTCATTATAGGATTTTCCTATTGATTAAAATAATTACTGTTTGGCATTCTTTCTATATTTAATATTACTATTCATAATCCATTTGCATAATGCATCAGGCCATTTTGTTCCACATATGAATGTGACTACTATTCCAATTGCAACAATAAATAACCACCATTTGTTAGGATACTTGTAAGGCAAATATTTGTACAAACTGCTTGCCATATAAATATAGATAAAAACATAGTGGAATACATATACACTTAAGCTTCTCTGACCTATCTTTGATAAAATAAATCTTCTTTTCGGCATAATGCTTAGGAACATAAATACTATAAAGAATGAAATAACATACACTCCTAATCTAATCAGCGGACCATATGCCATTCCATATTCCAAACGGTAATATCCACTTCTTCCTGTTAGCAAAAATCTTAGCCAAAAGATTTTGTCAATTCCTACATAACATATTACAAAATAAGTAATCAACGAAATAATTGCCATTACTTTTATTTTTTTATTTTCCAACCATTTCGTTATGTCTTCTATTGAAATAACATATCCTAAATAGAAAAATGGATAAAAATTAACAATTCTCAACCAACAGAAAATATCTGTATTCTCACCTGTATAGCCTAAAATCATTGCAATAACTACAGATAATACAAACACATAAACCGGTTTAAAGCGTTTTGTGTAAAATGTTATTATATACATAAAAAACATTGCCAATGCGAACCATGCAACTCCCGATTCAACAAACCAATTTATAGAAGTATATTTCCCGTAAATTATCATTTGTACAATCCAATTTACTATTTTAATAAATATGTAAATTAATATGTAAGGTGCAACTTTGTCGATTCTTCTGTCTTCTACTGTTTTCTTTGAAAACAAGCCTGCTATAAGGAAGAATGCCGGCATATGAAATGTGTATACATAAAAAAACAGTGAATTAGCTACTGGGTTTCCTAAATAATTTTCAAAAAAATGGCATATAACTACAAGTGTAATCAGAATCCATCTTGCGTTATCCCATTTTGCTATTCTACCCGCTCCTTTTTTTTGCTCCATCTTACTTATCCTTCTCTTTTAAATCTTCTGTTCGTTCACTAATTATGTAACGTGGTCTGTGTTTTACTTCCATATATATCTTTCCAATATATTCTCCAAGAACACCCATACATATTAACTGAACACCGCTAACAAAACATATAACAGCTATTGTACTTGTCCATCCTGTTACTGTTGTGCCAACGAATTTCTGTATAATAGAAACTATAATAAAAATGAAACTTACCAATGCCACAATAAAGCCAAAGCTTGTAATCATTCGTATTGGTTTAATGCTTAAACTTGTAATTCCATCAAATGCAAGTGCCAGCATCTTCTTTAACGGATAATGACTTTCCCCTGCAATTCTTTCATTTCTTTCATAATATACGCTTGTGCTCTTAAAACCTACAAGTGGAAACATTCCTCTAAGGAAAAGATTAACTTCCTTAAAATTAGCAAACTCATTAAGAACTCTACTACTAACAAGTCTGTAATCTGCATGGTTAAACACAACCTCTGCTCCCATTATATTTAAAACTTTATAGAAGCCTTCAGCAGTGGCTCTTTTAAAGAAAGTATCTGTATCTCTCTTAGAACGCACACCATACACGATTTCGCTTCCTTCTAAATATTCATCAACCATTTCATTCATTGCATTAATATCATCCTGACCATCACAGTCAATAGATATAGTAATGTCACACTTGTCTTTTGCTTCCATCAAACCTGCAAGAACTGCATTCTGATGTCCTCTGTTTCTACTCTGTGTAATTCCGATGAAATGTTCATCTTCTAATGCCAGCTTTTTAATAATCTCCCATGTTGAATCCTTACTGCCGTCATTAACAAACATTACTCTACTTGAATCACTGATCTTTTCTTTTGAAATTAATTCCTTAAGTTTGTTTAAAAATAAGTCTTTTGTAATAGGTAAAACCTCTTCTTCATTATAACAAGGTATAACTATGTATAATATTGGTTTCATATTGTCCCTCCTCTTCATACCTGTTCATTATAACATTTTATTTGTTTCTTGCAATTATCTACAGTAAATTATTGATTTTCCCCGATTTTTAAGGAAATAGTTACAACTTTTATTTTTTGTGTTATACTTGTCGAAGTTAAATTAAGTGGAGGAGATTTTTAATGGAAACTATTAAACAACTTTTTATTAAATATAAAGAAATTATTATGTACCTTATTATGGGTGGTGGAACCACTGTTGTTAACTGGGTAGCTTACAGTCTTATGGTTATGTTTTGCCATCCGGGCAACAATTTAACAGGTCCCCTTCATATTTCAGCAAGCACTATTGATGTTTTTGTTGCCAATGTGGTTTCATGGGTTTTAGCTGTAACTTTTGCTTACATAACAAACAAGCTTTTCGTATTTGAAAGTTATTCATGGAATCCTAAGTTTGTTCTTAAGGAATTAAGCTTATTCTTGTCTGCGAGAATCGCAACAGGTTTAATCGAAATCTTCGGTGTTCCTTTCCTTGTAAGCCACGGATTTAATCAGGCAATCTTCGGATTGGAAGGTAGCGTGTGCAAGATTACAATGTCATTTCTTGTTGTATTACTTAACTATGTATTCAGCAAACTTGTTATTTTCAAAAAAGATAAAACAGAAGCTTAATATTAATACTAAGTCCGTCGGTGCGTTGCATAATCGTTTTCCGGTGGATTTTTTTTTGCAATTTTTTTGTTTTTCAATATACAATTTGTTTACAAAATTTACTTAAATTTTTTATTGTTTGGAGCTATCAACAACAAAGTTTATGTTGCTTTTTTTCGAATAATACAATAGAATTGTTCTTTGAGAATGAAAATATTAAAATGAGGTGAAAAAAAATGAGCAAAAATTCAGTAACAAAAAAATTAATTACAACTCTTGCTTTGCTGACATGTCTATGTGGCATTGGTACAGTAAGCGTACATGCAACTCCAAAAGCTGTATCTTTTAACAACAATAGCAAAAAGATAACAATGTTTGCTACACAGCGCAAGCAGCTTAAAGTCAAGTTATCAGGCAAGTACAAGAAGAGCGATGTAGTTTATTCTTCATCAAACAAAAAGGTAGCCACTGTAAATAAGAAAGGGGTTGTCAAGGCTCTTAAAAAAGGTAACATTACAGTATATGCCCAGATTAAAGGTACTTCAAAAAAGGCTAAATGCAAGGTTAAAGTTTTTAAAAATGTAAAATCAATCAAAGTTGTTGGCAGGAAGAAACATTATTACGTAGGTCAGCAGTATCAGTTAAATTACAAGACTACACCTAAGAAAACATTGGAAGAAATAACTTGGGACAGTTCTAACGATGATGTTGCCACAATATCTAAAGATGGTTTACTTACAATAAAGGAAAAAGGTAAAGTCAAAATCACTGTTTACTCCAAAGAAACAAAGGTTAAAAAGACTTATAAAATTAAAACTGAGGAATTTCCACAGATTAGTTTTAAGAATGGCAATAAAGCAACAGTTAAATACGGAAACAATTATCAGATTGTTCTTAAGTACACAAATCACGACATTGAAAAAATACAGTATAAATCTGAAGATCAATCTATAGCAACAGTTGATGACAATGGTCTTATAACAACAAAGAGACCGGGTGAAGTTTACATTACTGCAACTCCTTCAAAAAAGAAAGAAACATTAAGAATGCTCTTAGTTGTAGAAAATAAAACAGGCTTCTTTGAAAATTCATTATTATATGACAACATTGATACTAGCGGATGTAACAAGCTTATGATTGTTGCCCATCCTGATGACGAAACATTATGGGGCGGTGCTCATTTAAAATCAGGTAACTGGTTTGTTGTATGTCTTACAAATCATTTCACAGATGTTAGAAAGAATGAATTTAAGTCTGTAATGGAAAAAGCAGGCATTAAGGGAATTATTTTAGATTATCCTGACCTTGTTAGAGATGCTAATAAGAAATGGGTTAAATACGATTGGGATTCTGTAAAAGACGGTGTTGCTGCTGATGTAACTAAACTTATTAAGAGTAAGAATTGGGATTTGATTGCAACACATAGTCCTGCCGGAGAAACAGGTCATATCCATCACAAAAACACAGACCAGGCTGTAACAAACGCATGTAGAAGTACTGGTAATTATGATAAATTATGGTACTTTGGCAAATGCTACTGGACAATACCTGCCGGTCTTAAGAGAATTACAGATGAAGAATTAACATTCAAGCAGTCTTTAGTTGACTTATACAAGAATGAAACAAAACCTATCAATACATATTGGGCTCAGATGATTCCTTATGAAAACTGGGTTAAGGCAACAGATTATGTTGCAGGAAAATAATAATAACCGGACTATAAAAAGTTCTTAATTAACAGAGCTGCATTGGCAAAAGTCAATGCAGCTCTGTTTTTGTGCTAAATATGTTGGCCCCACGGAACCAATCCAAATTCTAAAATATATTATACGCAACCACTTTCTATTTTGCCAAATATATAACCCACTGTTGGTTTTTATCTCCGGTATACTGTTCAATTGAAAGTTTCTTTTCCTTCTTGTCATATGTTAATGCCAGATTGTATTCATCATAAATAGTATAGGTATTATCTTTTATCTTTTTAACAATCCAGCGCTGGAATATTGAACGGTCTGTTGCACTTAGTCCTACTGAAGTTCCAGGATCTATTTTGCCTTCCAGTATTCCAAGTGACTGGTCAGATATTCCGTTGCTGTTCTTGTTGCAAAGACTTATGAGAGAACAGTCAACAGCAAACTTGTCTGAATATTTTTTATCATTATCTATTAATCCTGCCAGTGTTACAGATGAATCATTTTCGGGAATTATTGTATAATTACCATCATCCAAATCATCAATCTGATGACTCATATATGACTCATATCTTTCCTTATCGCCATTTAGCTTTATTGTTTCATTTACAACTTTATTATTTGAAATGCCTATTACTATTACAACTAAAGCAATGACAACAACAGGAATAATTGTTTCTCTCTTTTCTTTAGCCTCTTTTTCGCCAAGGCTTATGTTGCATACTCTTCTAAGCAATAACTGATAGCCTCTAAGCATATATGGAATCATAAGATAAGCATAAATTATTGTATACTGACCTTTTGCTTCCCAAACAAGATGGAATAAGAATCCACCTATAAATGTAATTGCAAAAATCAACTTATAAGCATCCAGTTTTCGGAAATCGAATATTAAGAATAATATTATTCCAAGCCACAAAAATACAATAAAATAATTACATATTGTAGTAATTGCACGATTGGCTGAATGTCCGTCCACCATTAGATTCTTCACCGAATCTGTCCATGTTGGATTAGAAAGTCGTCCTCTATCCAAGTTTGTTATATAAAAACATTCAAATGTTCCTTCACTCCATTGAGATGCTGTTTTTTTGCCAAAAAATGACATTGTATAGTCTTTATCTTTTTTAATTCTTCCATTCTTTCAGATATATTTTGTGAAATTGCCTCTTTTGTTTTTGGAATATCATATTCATTGTCTGCAAAAACTTTAGCATTATATCCATTCCACCATCCCGGTGCCTTATAACTTTCCTGTAGTCCCATGGCTACCCAAGCTGTATTTGGGGTTCCCTCATCTACTTTCTTTCCTGTAAGATGATAAATAGTTGACGAAATTGAAGTAACTACAACAACATAAAAAACAATTCCCCACACTAAAGAGATTACTGATTTCAAACTCTTTTTTACTATTGCATCAAATAATAATAACAGACAAGCCGCAACAATCATAATCAGATAGTTTGACTTAAATCCATATCCTATTGAAAGAAGTGAAATACCTACAAGTCCGTTAACAATATTTCTCTTTTTGAAATATTTAATCAAAAGGAATATTCCTGCAACTGAAGCCGCAAGTCCATATAATGTTCCATAAACAAATGTCACATAACAATTCAACTGGAAGAATCCCAAAAGTAAAATATATGAATAACGTGCCAGTTTCTTATCATTAAATAAAAGGTAAATGGTTTTGCTTAAAAAGAATGAACTTAATATAAGCATAGGTATGTTTAAATATTGGAAAACCATCTGATTATCTGCGCCAAACATTTTCAATCCAAGTGCCACAAACAAAACAAAACCGTTCTGATTAGGAAATCTATAGCAATATGCTCCTTTATCCCACATATCAGGTACATTGTTAAGCAAGTCATTGGCTGCGTTCAAAATAAGTTCCTGGTCGTCCATTGCCGGAATGCCTGTTTTGTACACAAACATAATCATTAAAATCGTATAAACTACCGTTACTATTCCAAGGAAAATATAATTTGGAGTAACTATTGAAATAGAATACTTCTGCAGAATAATCTTTACGATTATGGCAATTAAAATTGGAATCAGCACTATAAGGACTGTACTCCAAAATGGTTTTTCAATAAAAAAAGATGATTCACAAAAATCTAAAAACGTTGATCCAAAAAAGCTCTGTAAGAAAATAAATCCTAAGAATAACATAGAAATAATTACGATTATATATTTAATAAATATTTGCAAAACATCTGTTGCCTTGTTTAGTATGGCGTTTTTGTAAATTGTTGTAGTTTTATCTTTCATCTTTCTCCCTCTCGTAAAAATATTTACAAAAAGTATAGTCGGTATTACCAACTATACTTTCTTCTGGCTTTTTAACTTCTGTCTTATGCATTTAAATGCTGCATCTTCTCCCTCATTGGCAGTTATAACAAGTAGCTTTTCAATTTCATCACTGGTTTTTGGATGAATAATTCTACTTGATTTTCTTCTGACAAAATATTCTAACGGATCAGTCTGTTTGTATTTGTCACCGTTATATATTTTGCTTGCTGCCAGTCTGTCACAGTACATTTCCGCTACATAATTATAAGGCATTTCAACAGGTTCGTTCTTATGACTTTTCATATTGTAATCAACCCAATATTCAAAATGATGTCTGTTACGTCCCTTATGATGTAACCATGCCTTAGAATAGCCCTTGTCCATTCTTTCCCCCTCATTTGGACTTCTATCTCCCATATAGTATTTTACTCCAGGGATAAACTCAGTTGGAGTATATTTTGACAGGTCGTGTCTAAGTCCCTGCCACAATATTCCCGCCTTTGCACAATGGGCAATAACCTTATGTCTATGGCGTGTTATTGTTGAAAAATGTCCTGTTAATTTTTGAAAAAAATTCATAATGCTTACTCTTTCCTGTTACTATATTCTATTCAAAAATTTCAGATATCTTGGCTGATGGATTTTCACCGCAATCATATGAGAAATATTCGCAAAACTTTTCGTTCTCTGAAGTAAATTCTGAAAATTTTGTCATATCAATGTCTTCAACGTTTTTAATGTATAAATTTGAAAACTTTCTCTTCATATATTTTTCAAACTGACAGTTAGTATATTTTAGGCAATAAATAGGTTTCTGTCTAACTGCAAAATATGTTGCATACAATCCACTATTTGTTACTAAACAATCAGCAAATGATAATACTTCTCTTGTATCAAATGTTCTATTGGAATATACAAACTGGTTTCTGTGTTCGTAACCTATATGAGTCATATTCTCCAACAGCTTCCCACTGTTAGTAAAAATAATCCAGTCATCATCTAAGTTATCAAAAATCTTATTCCAGTTAACTTCTGCATATGGATTTTCCTCATCTTCATCCAACTCTCCAGTTAATAATATTGCCAAAATCTTTTTGCCTTTTAACATTGGATAATGTTTACAATACTTACCATAATGTTTTTTCTTAAATTCTTCCTGATTCAATCTCCACGAGTATGGCAAACACACCTGATCAATTATTTCTGACTTCGGTGTATTATAGCATTTTTTCAAAAGCTCTTTTTCAAAAGGTGAACCTACAATAATATGTGTAAAATTCTTATACGTATTCTTTTTCTTAAATGCTCCCTTGTCATGTTCATTAATTGCCTTAAACTGGTAATCATAAGGTGTTGCTATAAGAACCCTCTTTCCTTCCGGTGCATTCTTAGGTAATTTTCCTGCAATTGAACCGTCAACGCATATTATGTCAGTATTGTTTTTGCAATACTCCTTTCTTATGCTTATGTTTCCTTTTTTTACAAGGGAATTTTTTGCATTTTCATTTGCAACCACATCCTTAAATTCAACTTTCTCATCATTTACTCTGAAAAAGTCCTTTACTACTAACATATCAAGGGTTATCCCTCTATTTTTTGAACTTACAAAAGATATCTTTTTTCCCATTTATTTTCTCCCCACATATGAATTTATTAAACCTGCCAAACGTTCACAACTGTGTCCGTCACAACCTGACATATATTTTTTAATAAATGTATCGTACTTTTCTGTTAACTTTGTATTTTCGGAATCTTGCAAAAACTCTTCCAATTGTTCCTGATTTTCATATACTTCACCCGGAAGGTCATCCGGATAATTCAAATAAAATCCTCTATCATATATGGCCAAATCATAACAGAAGAATCCAATAGGCTTCTTTAATAACGCATACTCAAAAATAACTGAAGAATAATCTGTTATTAACATATCTGAAACAAACATAAAATCGTTTGTTGAGAAATCTCTTACAACCTTAATATTGTCGTATTTCTTAGGCACAATATCATTCTTCATTACCGGATGAGGACAAATAATAAACTGCTGGTTAGGCAACAGTTTTTCTGATAATCTGTCAAAATCAATCTTCGGATTAAACTGACTTCTTCCCTCGCCTTCATCTCTAAATGTAGGTGCGTATATAATAACAAATTTTCCCTTTAATTCAGGATATGCCTTATATATTGCCTCTCTCTTATGTTCTATAAGTTCCTTATCAAAAAATTCATCTGTTCTAGGTACGCCTAAAGCCTTAACCTTCTTTAAGTCAACGTCAAAAGCATCTGCATAAATAGGTCGCACTTCTGCACCACTTACTGACACAAGATTGTACTGGGCATGAGTTGCTAAGTCTGTCTTAATTCCCAAATTTGTTCCTCTCTGTCCAAACTTCTTAAATGCTCCACAGGCATGCCACAACTGTATAACTCTCTGTTCAGGCTTTAAATCAAAATATCTTAAATATTTTACATAATCATCTGTTACAATAACTTTACTTGTACAAATCAATTTGACAGCTTTTAATATCTGTAACGGATTATGTGGTAACTGCTTAGCGAAAATCACTTTATCACCCTTTACATAAGGATATAAAGCCTTGGCATTTCCTTCAAGCTCTCCGTTCTTTCTAACACTGATAAACAATGTTCTGTTTATCACTTCCTTTGTCCTGTATCTTTCTATTGCAAACTTAATTACATTGTTAACAAAAGTTTTCTCTTTAAAATTAGAAATGTCCTGTAACTTAACTAATGCTTCTCCCGGATTCATTGCCAAATCCTCACTATTTAAGTCAACCTGTGCATCTTCAAAATATTTTTTTATATATTCTGTACTTCCGTCATGTTCAATGAAAGAAATAAATTCTCTTTCTTTTCCATCAAAATGAACAATGCCATCATTAAAGAATGTATAGCAACCCTTTTTATAGAAATCTTCAATATGTTCCTTTATTCCTTTTTCATCCGTTATTATTTCACGGACAAAATACACATCAAAGAACTTGTTTGCCAATGTATAATCCATGCAAAGATTATCATTATATCCAACTTCATTCATAACTGATTCCTGAGCTATTCTGTTTAAATAAACAGGCTGTGGCTCATTGAAATTAGTATGATAAATAAGTTCTATTAAAAAGTCCTTATGAGTCTTTATAAATCTCTTAAACACATATTTGAATGTGTTATTTGAATATAAAATCTTACTATCACAAAAAGTTATATATCTGGTCTTAGTTGTCTCAAGTGCTTTTCTAAACAACTCTTCTTCAGACTGCGCCTCTATGAAAATCATATTTTTCTGGAAGCAGTCATTGTCCTCAACTATTTTCTTCATACTTTCAGGTAAAACAATATTTACCCCAACAAGATTCTGGTTAGCCAGACTGTCTAAGCACTTAATAAACTGTTCTTCATCATTTTCTTTGCCATATAATACTGCTGTAAAATGTGCATTTTCCTTCATTTCTTCCTCATCTGTAATAATATTATATAAAGAAATATCAGGGTTTTCGTCGGCTACCAAAGATGCATTCTGTAAATCTAAGATTTCTATTTTTTCTAAGATTTCGTCTTTAATTTTTTCAATTGTGCTTTTTTTCAAAGACCAGAATTTTGAATAAAACTGCTTAATGAGAATATTTAACTCTTTATAAATAATTCTATTTAAATACTCTGTTAATTCCTTATCTTCTGCTCTTACCTGATTAATGGATTTGTATTTAGGAAAATCACTTAATATACTATCTCTTGCAGCCTGCAGAATAAGTCTGTGAGCTTCAATATAATCTTCCACCTTAGAATCTGATATATTCTGTGTTGCCGCATTAGTGTCACCAATCATTCTTCTGTAATGGGTAACTACCATTTCCAATCCGGTGATTTTAGTGACATGATAAACATAATTCATTGAAAAAACGCCATCTTCAGAATAAGATATTGGTGGCAATCTTAAATTATATTTTTCTATTATATCTCTTCTAAACAATTTGTTTGTTAAAGAGAATGTTTTTAAAATGTCTGTATCATATTTATCTATTTTCTCTAATTCAAGTAAGCTGTTCAACTCTTTTACTTCTGTAGTCTTATACTGGTCAAACATATCATATCCGGCAATTACCAACTCTGCCTTATTATTTTCAGCAGCCTCATACATCTTCTCTAAGGCTTCTAATTCTAATATATCATCAGCATCATAGAAATAAACATACTTACCCTGTGCCACGTTTAATCCATCATTTCTTGCAGCTGACACCCCGCCGTTTTCTTTACTTATTACTGTAAAATTAGGATATTCTTTCTCATATTCCTTTAATATATCCAGTGTTCCATCTTTAGAGCCATCATTTATTGTAATGATTTCATAGTCATCCAATGTCTGATTAACTACACTCTGCAACGTTTCTACCAAATATTTTTCTGCATTATAAGCTGCAATAATTACTGAAATTTTCATTTATTTTCCCCTTCATTATTTTGCTATTTTTAATATTTATGTTCCACCACTTTAATCTTTAGGTCCTGTGAAATATTGTAAAATAACTTATATCTGTATTCCCATATTTCCTCGCTAGGTGATGGTGCGTGAATATATCCCTCATAAGGAAGTCTCTGAATAGTAACTTCTGATTTTCCTTCACTTTCCGCTTTTCTTACTTTATCAAGTCTTGCTCTATCAGCTTTATAAATCGGTGCATATACTGCAAACTGCATTCCCATAACAATTACAAGGGCTGCAATTTCCATTTTTGTCAGGATACCATATATATCCTCATTTATATTAACCAGATTACATACTTCTGCAATAAACCATATTGTTAAAACAAATGTTGCAAAGAAACATCTTGGTCCGATTGGTGTAACCATAAGTAATGGTCCTGACACACACGCTATGCATCCCAATATAAAAGACAATCTGTACTTTACATATTTATCCTTAAAAAGGCTTAAAACAAGTACAAGTAATGAAATCCAGAAAATAACATTAAATACGCCGTCAAGATACTTTCCATATTTCCAATTGTAAATCCATTCTGTATCAACTCTTGTTACAATTCCATATACCAATGTTCCCATAACCAATGTTAACGAAATACATGAAACAATCTTTGCCATGTTACTTTCCAGCTTGTCATGGTATTGAATAAAAGCTATTAATACAACAATTGCCATTACAACACACAAAACAATATTGTCAAACATCATTTCTTTTCCAATTACATCAAAGTAATTAGTTATAATTCTCTCCACTGTTCCGCCTTCACTTGCTCCGACAGTTCTGTAACCATCGCTTCCGCTTCCAATAGATGAGTAAACAGAATTAGAAAACATTGTTGCTGTCCCTGCAATTGTTCCCACGAAATATGCCACGTGAGACAATTCTATTTTTCTGTTTTTTATAAAATTAAATGCAATAATATATACTGCCATTATAACTGCAAGTATTGTTACGTGTTCTACAATAAGTGTTGTCAAAAATCCTAATATAAGCATTGGAATTGCCCATACATTAGAATGCTTCTTTCCATCTTCTATGAATAAATTTCTTACAAACAATCCGTACAAAAGAATAAGAACAATGGATGTAGTATAATTTGAAAATCCGGCTGTCCAAACAATACTCTGTCTTATAACTGCCTTAGGTGCAGTAAAAATAAGTATTGTAACCAAAGTAGCCATCTGCCACTTACCTTCATTTGTTTTTGTAATCATCCAGACAATTAATGTAATACATGCTGACATTACAATTGTCTTTAAAATATTTGATCTTGTAAGTGCAAGTACAATTAAATTGCCGAAATAACGTCCGCTATAATTATCGAACCATGTGTTTAATCTTTCTATTCCTATGCTGCTTCCCCATGCCCAGTCATCACCTGTGTATGGATACAAAAAGCATAATGCACATAGTACAACAAAAAGTAGTCCCCATTGCCATTTTTTAACTTTGTTCATCCTCCCAAAATCATACATTTAAATATGTATGTTTCCTTTCTGTATTTTTCTATTTTCTTCCTGTGTTACATTTACACATCACTTTTAAGTCTACCATAAAAATATACAAACTTCAATTAATGCCCATTATCATAAATCTTGTATATAACTTATATGCAAATCTTACAACATAACTTGCATTTATTCTCTATAAAGTATAAAATATTACTTTAGGATTATCATAATAAAATAGATAATATCAAACTTTTCAGTTTATTTCGATATTATTACATTACAAAAGGAGTAGAGATATGAGTTTACTTTCAGTGGTTATCCCTGCATACAATGAGGGGGCGATGATTCACAAGACTGCAGAAGTAGTTTCATCTCTTTTGTCGGAAAACAATATTGAGTATGAAATTATTTTTGTAAATGACGGTTCAAAAGATACAACATGGGAAGAAATAGTTAATGCTTCAGCTAATAATAAGAATATTAAGGGTGTATGTTTTTCCCGTAACTTTGGAAAGGAAGGCGCAGTATTTGCAGGTCTTGAACATGCAAGCGGTGATTGTTGTGTAGTTATGGATTGTGATTTGCAACATCCACCAAAAACAATTTTGGAAATGTATAAGCTTTGGACAGAAGGTTTCGAAGTTGTGGAAGGTGTTAAGGCTTCACGTGGAAAAGAAAGCTTTATACATAAGATGTTTGTAAAGACTTTTTACAATATTATAAGTGGTTCCACAGGAATTGATATGTCCCGTGCATCAGACTTTAAATTACTGGACCGTAAGGTAGTTGATTCATTCCTTGCACTTCCTGAAAGACACGTATTCTTCCGTGCACTTTCATCATGGGTAGGATATAAAACAGCTTACGTTGAATTTGATGTTCAGGAAAGAGAACTTGGCGAGTCCAAATGGTCTTTCAAATCACTTGTTAAGTATGCAATTAACAATATTACTTCTTTTTCAGCTGCTCCAATGCAGCTGGTAACAGGATGTGGAATAATATTCTTCATCTTTGCAGTAATATTTGGTGTATATTCAATAATAAAATATTTCCTTGGATATTCTTTGGAAGGATTTACAACCGTAATACTTCTAATGCTTATCATTGGTGGAATATTAATGTTCAGCCTTGGAATTATCGGATATTATATTTCAAAAATATATGAAGAAATCCAGTTACGTCCAAGATACATTGTATCTGAAACAACTAATGGCTTAGAAATCAAAAAAGATAAATAAACATAACAAAAACTCCCAACAAACAGGTTGTATAGAACATCTACCGTTCAAACCTTTTATTGGGAGTTTTATTTATTGTATTCTCAATTTTTTATTTTTAATTTTCTCTCTTGTCATAAATATACCATCTGCCGATGTCATAATCAGAACCGGTATAAATGCCACAAGATATCTGGAATTGCATTCCCAAATTGACAGGAATAAAATAATTCCAAACAACGCTATCCTTAAAACAAGCATTTTCTGCTGTTCATTAGTTCTTCTTATTGCAAAGATTCCCGATAACAATATTCCGACAATAAGTACAATATAATATAGCCATGAATAAATTAAACCTATCCAATGGTCACTGCCATGGAAAGTAAATACTCTTTGCCATATTCCATTCTCGTCTACAGGAAATCTGCCGGCATAATCATCACCTGCCAAACAACTGTCTCCCCAGGTTCTTTTAAGCTTTGTATAACATATATGCTCTATCAAACCTGCTTTGCCTTTTTCCCTTACACGCTTTTTTATCTCTTTTATGTCTGCTTTATTTTTTTCTTCGTATGTAGGGAAACTTTTCGTATATGAAACATCCTCTTCACAATATCCGCCGGTTTCCCCTAATGCCATCATAACCCAATGTGTAAGTGGAAATTCATTTGCATCTTCCACTTCTTCACTAATTTCAAACTGACTTGAAATCACTTTATTTGATGCACTTACAACTGCCACAACTCCAACCATTGCTATTACAACAAACATTACAAACTTCTTTATTTGCTTAGCATCTTTAAGATTTAAGAACAATTCGCAAATCATAGCCATAAAAAGTATGAATATTGTCACTTTAATTTTGTAAGAAATTCCAGCAACAATTCCAATTAAAATGATATAAGCTATATTTGCCCTTCCGTCTGTTTTATTATATTTAATATAGAAATACAACATAAGAATTGCTAATAGCATTCCTGATGTATCAGTATATGCAAACATTGCATACAAATACAATGGAAGGCAACATACAGTTATGATTCCAACAACAAAAGCCTTCTTTTCATTCCATACAAGCTTTGCTGTTTTGTGAATAAAAAATATTGTTAACTGAACAAATACGCAACTTACAACAATTGATACTGTTTTAAATGTTTCAATGGTTGCTGATGCATAAAACATTCTTACAATCTTAAATAATATAACTAAAAAAGCTAACCAAAACTCATTATTAGGATATCTTGCCACATCCTGCTCATATAGCAATTGATTATGAAATACTACATTAGTTGCATTCTTAATCAATCCACCCCAGTCCCAGGATAGGTTAACTTCCATTGCAAATGCCATATACACCATTAAAATTGCTGAAAGTACCTGAATTACTGCCCATGTAACTTTAAGATTAATTCTATCAAGCCATAGGTATTGTTTACTCATTGCAAAGGCAATAAGCACAAAAACAGGAACAGATAATAATGATGCAATATATGAGCCTGTAATCATATTCCCTACTACAAGTACACTTATCATGTAAAACACCACAACAAATGCCACGTTAAATATTTTTCCAAGTTTATTCATCTTCATTCTCCTGTTTATCTTCTGAATTAACTTCAACTTTATTAAGCAGAATATCTACATCGTTTGTGTGTATTCCAAACTGAATTTCTTTCCATTCTTCCGGAATTCTAACTACAAAACCTGCATTCTTATAATTTCTCATTAATTCATCTAAAATATACAGTTGTTTTTTACACTTGTAGCGGTCTGTTTTTATTTTTTCATCTCCGTTTTGTACAAAAATATAATCATCCTTCTTCATAGCATATAAAGGAGTGCTGAATCTTCCACGCAGCATTCCTTCATATCCTGGCTTGTCCATAATTCCAATAACTCTTACATTACGTTCTGATAATCTTGCTAATTGTTTTTCTCCATATTGGAAAACCATATCATTATCCGTAATTGTCTTCTTAGCTCTGACTTTCTTTTTGTACTTTAATGACAATTCCATTTCTATTACAGGAAGTGCTGTGTTCATTGAACAAATAACTTCATCACTTACCTTTTGCAATACATCACTTAACCTGTCTTTAAACGCCTGCATTTCTTTCTCTGGAACCATTTCCATTACAACTTCTCTGTTACCTTCCAATAAGAATAATCTTAAATGGTAAGCAACTACATACTGAATGTATGGAACAACTTTAAACTTTCTTAACAGGCTGCATTTCATAAGACGCTTATATCCGTCTTTCAAAAAAGTAGTATATCTTTCTTTTTTTCTCCACGCCTTATCAACAAGCGATGATTCGTTTTCCATCTTTCTGTAATAATAAATGGCACCCTTAGCCAGACCATATTTGCCCAGCTTTAAAATAACCTTGTTTATTGCCATTGCATCTTCCCAAAAGTCCATATTAACGTCAAACTTAAGTGAACGTAACGCCTTGTCTTTTAAGAACACGCCACCAATATAGTATTGAGGATAATTAAAATCCTCTTTTATGTTTACAACTTCTCTTTCTTCAAATCTCCAATTGGATTTATGTTCATCATTTCTTGCTCCAAAATGATATATTTCTGAGCTTACAAGCTGTATGTTCTTATGATTTTCAAAGAAATTCCATACTGTTTCCAAAGCTTTGTTATCCAAATAATCATCAGAATCAACAAATCCTACTATTACATTTTTCTCGTGTTTACACATCTTTATTCCGTAGTTTCTCACTGCCGAAACGCCCTGATTTTCTTCAAAATGTGTAACAATAAAATTATCCGGATATTGTTCTTTGTATTTATTGCATAATTCTAAAGAACCGTCACTGCTTGAATCATCTATTAAATGTATTACCACATTGTCCTTAAATGACAATGTTTGGTTTATTATACTGTCTACCGCTTTTTCAAGATATTCTTCTGCGTTATAAACAGGCATTATTATTTTAAGCATAAGCCTTTCCCCCTATCATTTTTTATTTATCCCACATCATAATTGTTTTTCCGAAAGCTTTCTGAATGTCCATTTCAAATGCCTTCTTCATATCTTCTATTGTTCTTACAGGAACTACTGCTCCTACAATATTAGATAAGTAATTTATTATTTCAGGATTAGACTTGTAAAGTGCAACTGTCTTTTCAAAGTCTGCCACACCACTTCTGCTGCTTCCAAAAATTCTAAGTCCCTTTTCAAGTACCATTCTTGTATTAATAGGTACAGGATACTCTGATACTCCAAGAATTGATATTGTTCCTTCAGGATTAATATAATCAATAATCTGATTAATAGCCTTACCTGAACCTGCTCCACCAACACACTCAAACGCATGGTCAATCTTAACATCTTCAGGAATGTGCTCTACTGTAAATGTTGCATCTGCAAAAGTAAAATCCTGTAACTTATCAGGGTTAACTCCAAAAATATACAACTTAGTTTCAGGGAACATAGTCTTAAAGAACACTGCTGTTATATATCCAAGGTTTCCGTCACCCCAGATTCCAACAACATTTCTTCTCTTATGAGCAATCTTATCAAATCTTCCAATTGCATGAACACTAACACTAACTATCTCAGTAAATGCTGCAACTGTTCTGTCGATATCCTGTGGCAATCTAACAAGTCTATCCGGAGTGATTTCAACATATTCCTGCATAAAGCCGTCAAATCCGCTTGCTCTAAACTTACTTGTTCTTAAATAATTCTCTGCTATTATGTCATCTTTTTCAACAGGTGTGTTTGGCACCATAACAACCAATTCGCCTGTTTTAAAATTGCCTGAAGGATCTCTTACTACTTCTCCGATTGCTTCATGTATAAGAGCCATAGGTAATTTCTTTCTTAAAATTTCCGCATCTCTTAATCCCTGATAATAACGCTGGTCTGCATTACATATTGATAAATATGTTGGTCGTACAATGACCTTGTTATTATTTAAGTCTATGTCACTATACTTAATTTCAAATCTTCTGGGTGCTACTAACTGGTATACTGTATTTATCATAATTATTTAACCTCCGATAAACTTCCACGAGTATTATTTCTCGCTTATTAATGTTTCAGCCACACGTAAATCATATGGATAAGTAATTTTTGTGTTAGAAACTTCCCCTTCTACCAAATGAACTTTTTCACCCTTTATAACAAAAATCTTTGCTGCGTCCGTAAGAATTGTTTTTTCTTCTTCGCTTAAACCTTCATATAATGATTTTAATTTTTTAATCTTAAATGACTGTGGTGTCTGTCCCTGATACATTTTACTTCTGTCAGGAATTTCTGATATAATTTCGTTATCCATACTCTTTACAATTGTATCTGTTGCAGGAACTACAGTATCGCATGCACCATATTCCTGAGCATATTTAATATTTTCTTCAATAATTCTATGTGTTACAAATGGTCTTACTGAATCGTGTGTAACAATAACAGAATCATCGTCTATTGTATAGTGATCTTCAATGTATGCAATTGCATTCATAATAGTTTCGTTTCTTGTAGAACCACCACTGATTACAACTATCTTGTCATTCTCGCCAATATATTTCTTAATTAAGTTTTCTGTGTGATTAACCCACTGGTTAGGACACAAAACAATAATCTTTTCGAATTTATCATTTACATAAAATTTTTCTAATGTATGAATGATAATAGGCTTTCCTGCAATATTAAGATACTGCTTTGGCTTTTCTACATTTCCCATTCTGCTACCAATTCCACCTGCTAAAACTGCTCCAAATATCATAATCTTGTTCTCCTTACATACTGTATAAAATTTCTTTATATAAACTTCATTAAGTATAACATATTTTCTTTCTTTTACAAAGTTTTAGTGTTTTTATCATTCTTTGCTCAATTGTTCTAAAATATACTTAATATACATTTCCACAATATCAATATCTGACACCTGATACAGCATTCTTGCCCCAACTGCATCTTCGATTTCATTAAAAACCGCCTTCCCGTTATTGAAAGTAAAATCAATTCCTGCATAGTCCAGTGACAACTTATCTACTATTCTCTCCACCATTGCTTTTTCTTCATTATTAAGAGTGTATTCCTGAACCTTTCCCCCTAAACTATAGTTACTTTTAAAGCTTTCCGTTGAGGTTCTAAGAACTGCCTTAATAATTTTATTTCCTATTATGTATACCCTAACATCACGACCAAGATCAGAGCAGCACTGCTGCACAACATATTTCTGACCGTTCATTGCCTTAACTGCCTGTTCGTCTTCCTTACTGTTATTTACAAGAAATACCTGACTTCCGCCATGACCACTGCAACTTTTTATTACATAAGGATATTCAAATCCTTTATTTTCTATTTTACTCTCTATTATTTCATTTCCATATTTAACTGCCAAAAAAGGAACCACATCTTTCAAAAACTCATACGTGATTCCTTTATTGTTAGCTATTCTTGTAACTGAACTACTGTTAAAGACTCTCACTCCTTTTTGTTCCAAGAGTTCTCCCATAATGTGATTTCTACTTCTGTTAATTGCAAAATCAACCTTATTACATTTCACGTATTGCTCCATGTTTTCAAGTTCTTCCACAATTACAAGCTTAATCTCTATAAAATGTTCTTTAAACTTGTCCTTATACATTTGAATATAATATTTATTTTTTTCAACATCTACAGCCGAATATATTAGCCACCCTATCATACCTAATCTCCATCTTTTTGATAGTCTGCATAATTGTCATCTGCTAACAATCATGCATCGGGCTATATTTTAAAACTCTTCATATATAAATGTTGGTGCTGCCGAATCCTTTGACATAATAAAATATAGCCACAACACCATAAATATACCATAAAAGAGAAAAATTTTCCCTATAAACATTGCTTTTTCGCTATTTCGAAGGTTGTTTATAAAAATTATAAATTTTTTCATTAAACGTTACCAGTCCTTTCAATGCCAGATGACTTTCGTCTTCAAAGTAATATTTTTCATATTCTCCGTCAGTCATGTCTGCAAGTTGTACATCATACTCTTTTGCTATTTCTCTGATTTTATTATAAATTGCATTTCGCTTTTTCTTAGGCCATCTGATATAGTCATTATACAAACCGTTAAAAGGCTGAAGAACCACCATAACCTGTAGATTTTCCTCTTTGCAGATTTGAAGCAGGCAAGCCAAATCCTTTCCTTCAACGGATTTTTCTGTGTAAGTAGGTTTCCATCTTATGTTATGATCTACAAGTTTTTTGTATTTTTTATTATAAACATTATCAAGCATACCCATTTGGTTTTTTGATGTTTTCTTTATGCCCTTTTTCTCGGCTTTCTTATAGTATTTTTTCCATTTAATCTTTTTGTTTGTAGTACCGTCTGCTTTTTCGTCACTACTTTTACCCAGCATACCTGCCTTCCATGCATTCAAGAAAAGCTTAATGTCCGCTTTATCTTCCACCAGCCTTGTGTGAATACTTTTTCTAAAAATATCCCACGGATTCTTACTGTTATCCCTATACCATCTTACATCATCCTTTATTCTATTACACATTGTAGGATTGTTTTTTGTAAGGTCAATGGCTCTGCTTATAACATAATCCTTAGAGCTATCGCTAATGTCTTTATTTTTTAGAAACTCAATAAAATTGCTTTCCGAATAAGTTGCTCCAAATGCGTCCTCTTTAACACCAGTATTTTTAAACCACTGTGGCGACACACTTATAACAATCTTTCTTCCCTTTAATGTTTCTCCTATACTTCCAACTGCAATGGCATGATACAAACTCTGATAGCCACCTTTTCCTATAAAAACAGGCTTCATATCAGTATTCTGAAAAATAGTATTGCCGTGAAATCCTGAGTTCTGGCAATGCTTCAGTTCAGAAGAGCCAAATACTGCAATTGAACTTTTATCCTTTAGCAAATTTTTCAAGCCCTTATTACTTGAAAATTTAGACGGATCAATCCATGTTCCATACTTTACACTATACTTTGGCATTTCTTTAGTAGCTACAAATTTAACTGCTGTAACCGTAACCGCAAACATAAGAAATGCTATAAGTATTGCTTTTATGTTTTTCATCTGATTTATTACCCCTGTTTTTTGCTTTTAACTAATTCCAAAATCTTGTTAACCGTATTAATGTCATCTCTAACAACTTCTGAAGGTGAAATAATAACTCCTGTTTCCTCTTCAATTCTTGTCAAAAGTTCTGCAAACCCTAATGAATCCAAAATATCTTCTTCAAAAAGATCCATGTCTCTTTCTTCTCTAATAATATCATCCTCACAAATTTCTTCTAATAAATCTAAAATCTTCTCTTCCATTTTTAGTATCTCCTTTTCATTTACGCATTTAATTATTTATTTTGGTTACATTATCTCACCATTATGCAAGCACTAGCGAGATAATGCCTTTTGCACTACAATCTTATATGATATGTCCTGAGAATATCAGAAAACCAAACATTACAAAATTCATTGTTATTGCCCATGATACAATTTTATACCATCTTTTTTTCTTATTTTTCTTATAGAATTTGGACTTCTTCTGGTATATTTCAGTTAACGCTAGCAACACACCGTGATACAGACCATACACCAGATACTGTATTGCAAGTCCGTGCCAGATTCCCATTACAAACATATTGATAATGAAACCAACTGATGCTGTTGTAAGTCGTGTCTTAAACCTTTTCTTCTTCATTGAGGACATTATAAATCTGGTAAAGATAAAATCCCTAAACCATTCTGATAACGATATGTGCCATCTTGCCCAGAAGTCTTTCATATCAGTGCTGATAAAAGATTTGTTAAAGTTTTCCGGAACTTTTATGCCAAGCATGTATCCGGTTCCAATCGCCATAAGACTGTATCCTGCAAAGTCAAAGAACATATATATTCCATATGCATAAGAATATGCCAAAACCTGCAATATTGTTTTTGCCATTACAAGACTCATAACTTTATAAGCAAGGTTTGCAAGAACAAATTTATACAACAACCCCCATGCCATCTTTTCAATCCCCGTTCCGAAAAGTTCTAAGTATTCACTTCTCTTATAAGCCTTCCCTGAATCAGCCATAAATCTTCGGCTTCTGTCTATCGGTCCACAACTGAAAGTCGGGAAGAATATTAGAAACTCTGCAAAATCAGAAGGGCTTATGCTCTCAATAACCCCGTCATACATTTCAATAATAATCTGTACCACTCTAAAGGTTAAATATGATATTCCTATAAACTGGAACCATCCCATATTTTTAAATGTTTCAAGTTCGCACAGCTTACAGAATATTAATGGTGTTATTGAAAATAAAACAAAAAGCCTGTATATCCATAATTGCCTTCCCTTAGTCCTTCTAAGCCATTCATATATTTTTACAATTGCAAGCTCTATTGCAAAATATGCAAGGAAATATACAATTTTAACAGGTTCACCACCTAAAACAAGAACTATAACTAATATGGAAACTGTTATGTTGTACCATTTAAGAGGCTTTTCCAAAAAACCAAGTATAAGAGCACCTGCCAAAACCAATATAAGTACCGTAAAAAAATATTCTCCTGAAAAAAAGCTCATTACAACAATCCTCCTAAATATTTTCGGTCTGCCTTTCCATTGCTATTCATAGGAATGTTATCAACATATTTTATCTTTTTAGGCACCATATACGCCGGAAGTATTTCCTTAAGTTCCGTCTTTATTTGTCTGCTAAATTCCAAATCAGACTTTTCACCTTTATCACCTGTCACAAAAGCTGTAAGACTTTTCACCTTTCCGTCTTTCATATTTGGTAAAACAACCGCGTGACTTATTTGCGGAAGCCTTAGCATATTATTTTCAATATCCTCCACTTCAATACGGTAGCCGTGAAGTTTAACCTGTAAGTCAATTCGTCCGTTATAGAAAAGTTGCCCCTCTTTTAGATATCCTGCATCTCCTGTATGGTATGCTCTGTATTTTATTCCATTACGTTCACACTGAAAGAATGCCTTCTTTGTTAAATCATCTCTTTTATAATATCCGGTACTTACCGTGTCACCGATTATAATAATTTCACCCTGTTGTCCTTCTTCTAATATTTCACCCTGCTCACCGTGAATTTCAATAATTGTTCCTTTTTTCTCGTGTCCAACAGGCAATGACTTGCCCTGACTCATTATGTTTTCAAGTAGTTCAGGTGTAATCTCAACATCTGTTACTGCAACTGTAGACTCTGTTGGTCCATATGTATTAATAACCTTAGCTTTCGGAAATCTCTGGTGAAGCTTTGAAACTGTTGCCGTTGTAAGTACCTCACCGCAAAAAAGAAATACTTCCAAATTAGGAATTAACTCTCCTGAAAACTTTCTGTCTGACAAACACATATCTGCAAAAGACGGTGTTGATACCCACACATTAATGTCTGACTGTTTAAAGTGTTCAAACATAGCATTGTAATCTTCCTGCATCTTCTTCGTCATTGTGTGAAGTGTTCCACCACAGGCAAGACTTGTATACAAATCCATCACCGACAAATCAAAAGAAAATGGTGCCTGATTGACAAAATTCTTTCCTTCCTTGTCCTGCTTTGAACTTCCCAAATTAACTGACCAATCCAAATAATTGTTTAAACAGTCAAAAGTAATCTTTACTCCTTTCGGCTTTCCTGTGCTTCCTGACGTAAACAGAATATAGTATGTATCTTCCGGTTTAGTAGCCCATTCCGGACAATATTCTTCCTGTTCCTCTTCTATTATCTTTTTAATGCTGTCAAGATTTTTCACATTATAGCCATCAAAATCCATATCGCCTTCTACTTTAAAAATCACTTCAGGATTAACACACTCTGCCGTATCCATAACTCTTGTATCCGGTATGGATATGTCCTGTGGACAATAAGCCCTTCCTGACTTAACGCACGCTAAAAAGCACACAACCATATATGGATTCTTATGCCCATATACAACAATAGGAACCTTGTTGCTACTAAGGTTCCTATTAATCCACGCAGCAAGCCTGTTAGAATATTCCTCCAACTGTTTATAAGTTAGAACACTATCTCCACTTTTAATAGCAATCCTAGATTCACTGGTTGCTGCATAATATTTAATATTTTCTAATATATTCATACCCTTACCCCTTTATCTTGTCGTTAACTGTATTGAATGTCTGATTGTGATACAATATTGTCGTTTTTTCTTTCCTACACATCATATCATCATATATTTTTATTTTCAATATAATTTTTAACAATTAACTTTTTCTTTACCCTATCTTTAGAATTTCTTTCGTTTTTCATAAAGCTTTTCGTAATTTGTCATCAGATTATATGCCTGACAGATATTTTCTGTGTTATCTAAACTTTATTAAGTATATACTCCATAATTTCATCAGCCACATTTACTCCCGTGCAGTCATATATGTTTTTAAAATGTGCGTTAGAATTAACTTCGCACAATACAGGTTCACCCTGCTTTCCAAACATAATGTCCACTCCGGCAAAATCAAGCTTTAACTCTCTGCAGACCTTAAGTGCCATTTCACACTGTTCCTCTGTAGGCGTGTATTTCTTCATCTTTCCGCCATTTGTAATGTTGGCGCGGAAGTCATCTTCGTTAACACGTTCCATTGCAGTAACTATCTTGTCTCCCACAATATGGATTCGCACATCCCTGCCTTTTGAACTTTCAATGTACTCCTGCATTATAAAATCACAATGACCTATAGCTTTTATTTTTTCAACAGCTTCATAATAATTATTAACAAGGTAAACCTGTTCACCGAAAGAGCCTTTGTTCTCCTTAATTACCATTGGATATCCAAGGCTGCCTTCAATTTGAAGCACAAATGTATAATCTTTGTATTCCTTATCGAAAGTCATTGGTGCCATATAAGTTGCAGGCATCTTAATATCCGTGTTCTTTAATTTAATAAAAGTAAGTGCTTTATCATCACATGTTTCTATTGCCTCTGCACTGTTAAACACTTTGAAACCTTCTGCCTCTAAAGTTTTTGCAAGCTTAACATCCTTATCCCAAAATAACACAAAATCAGGCTTCTGCTTCCAGTTCGTGCTGCCGGAACTAATTTTCAATACTGAATCAACCTGGTCGTTTGGAAGCTTTCTTAACTTGCAATCTCTCTTTTTTGCTGCTTCAATTAACCAGTTATATATTTCATCAAACTTTTCACTTTCCAAATATCCGTTTACTATTAACCAACCTGTCTTCATAATTCCTCCATATAACGTAAAGAACGGTTAAGGCCCCCTTGCCATTAACCGTTCCGGACTGAAAAATATGTTAGTATACTTGTGAGTCTTAGGAGAGACTCATCTTTTAATTAAAATTAAAAGATTTAAGTATTAGGTACTACGTCTACATTATAACAAATAATATTCAGTTATTCAATATTCATTTTTTATTATCCGAAACTAAATGTTTTTTGTGTAAATTGCACACATTAAAGTGATGTTGGATAAGATGCAATTGCTCCGTTTTCCAGTACACTTTTTGCGCAATAACCATTAGATTTCTTTAAGTATTCTTCTAATTTATCTTCTGTCAAATCAGCAATGCTGTCTGTTGTAACACCGTCTTCTGCCAACTGATATAATAATGAACCAATAAAGGCATCTCCGGCACCTGTTGTGTCTATTGCATTAACCTTTTCTGCCGGTGCACTTGCACTTACACTCTTAGTATATGCCTCTGCCCCTTCAGAACCTTTAGTATAAATAACTAATTTAACTCTGCCTGTAAATAACTGTGGCAAAGCATCTTCAATGCTATCTTTTCCTGTAATAAATTCAAGTTCCTCATCAGAAATCTTAACAATATCTGCCTTCGGAATAAATTCATTAATTCTCTTTCTAAGTAAATCAATGTCATCCCAAAGTGCCAATCTTACGTTAGGATCAAAACTAATAATTGCTCCACTGTTTGCAGCATATTCAATCGCTTTCTCATGAGCATCCTTCATTGGAAAATCTCCAATTGACACTGAACAAAAATGTAATGCGAAAGCATCCTTAAACCAATCTTCTTTTATTGTTTCAGGCTTAAGAAGCATATCTGCACCCGGTTTTCTATAGAAAGAAAACTCTCTGTTACCATCATCTTTTAACGCAACAAAAGCTAATGAAGTATTGGCATCATTAATTCTTGAAACATATTCACATCCAATGCCATAATATTCAAATTCATCAACAATTTTGTCACCAAAAGGATCATTACCTAACTGAGTTATTAACTTAGACTCTCCTCCAAGTTTAGTAAATGCTCCACAAACATTGGCAGGTGCTCCACCTACAGCCGGCTTAAAAGATTCCACCTGTTTAATTGGAACTCCTGTATTCCGGGGAATAAAATCTATTAATGCTTCTCCAATAGCTAAAAGTTTCTTCATGTTTACATCCCTTCCTGTTTTTTCTTTTGTATAATTTAATACGATGATACCACATTTTTTACTTTTTGTAACTTTATTGTCTTTATATTAGCTGTTATTTGTGATAAAATTGTTTCAACACAAATATGGAGGTTTTTTATGAGCGAGAGAAAAAACAAGACTCCCGGCACTGCTAAAGATAACAATGCTTTATACATTCTTATTTTTACCGTGGTGGTAGTTATAGGCATTGCTGTTTTCATTTTCAGCAAAAACAATAGTTCAAAAAATGACACTAACAACGCCGGTGCTGTTGCAAATAACAATGCGGGCACAACCGTTTTAAGCGTAGTTGAAACAAATGGCTCATTAGACGGAAAAATTGGCGAAGACGAAACAATTGATAATTATGTAAACTTCTTTGGAGATTCTTCTAAGAAAGCTACTGCCAAAGATTCAATCTTTGACAAAAACATTAACCAGGTTAAAAAGTTTGAATCAAAACGTAGCATAACACTGGACAATCCAAGCGAAGCTTCAGCAGATTCAAGTGACAAGGGTGATACATACACTTACCTGACTTACAAGTTTAACGGTGAAAAATCCCCGGCAGTCCTTGGAATTCCTGTTAACACTGATTCTAACACGTGTATGCTTGTATACGTATTTAAGAATAAAGAATTAACAGAAATAAGAGTTCAGTATGGCGAAGTGGGGATGGACCAGTACAACAATATGATCAACACGCTTACAAACACATACGGACAGGCTTCATTCTCAAGAAGCTGGTCTGACGGTTCAAAAGAATCATGGTGGAAATCAAAGGCATACACACTTGATGCCGTGTGCCAGAAAAATGCCATAACACTTTATTATAAAGTTAATTAGTAAACGAAAATAATAAAAGGATTGTCGCTTTTGTAAACTTATCACCAATGCGACAATCCTTTTTTGTTTTATTCCACAAATATATCTTTCATATTTTTATTACTTGGCTTACTCTTAAAATTAACCACTATCTTTTTTAAATCTTCACCTTTTTGCCATCTGCTAAACAAATCAATCTTCATTTCGTATCCACGCATAATTTCTTCAATACGATTTTCACTAATATTAGAATCCAATTCATATAATTCTCTGATAAATTCAGCCGATGGTAATTTATCAACATATACTAAACTTCTATCTTTTACTAATCCTAAAAGCTTAAGTTCTGTATTTTGAAAACTTTCTGTTGCAATTTTAAGCATATCTTTATTATTCGCAGGTACGCTATCATTTACAAATAAAGATTTACCGCTGTCATATATAGGTGCAGGTTTTACAAATTCCAAAGTATTGGCATCCCTTAGCACTGATATATTAGCCAAATGTCTATCTCGTCCTGATATTATAAAGTCAGTCATAATTTGATATTCCAAAAAAGGTCGAAGAACAGATTCATCCAGTCCATACATTCTGCACACTTTAATAAAATGCTCGTATGAATTAATATTTTGAGGTTGTTTTTTTGATACTACAACATCGTATGCACTAATAAGTTCAAGACTTTCTGACGTAAAAAGTTCTGAAAAACAACCATACTGATATTCCTGCCCATGTATTTCGATTAATTTATATGGAGTATAATTATCAAACTGCTGCAATTCATGCATCTTTGTTGCAAAAACCTCATTAAAACTCTCAGCAGAAAAATAATCTCTGTTTCCCTTTATCATTCCTCTTTTTCCATTACGAATAGTCCAACATTTTCCTAAAGTTCCCTGCAAAGAACTATTAGGTGTATAATGTGGAACAATATGCGAATCTCTTTGAGTTTCTCCTGCAATATTAATATCATCATGAAATTCATTTACAAACAAATTTACATCTTTCCATTTAAGGCCTGAATCCACTGGAGAAATCCAATAATAATCTGTTAATGACAATCCCAAATTCTTCACCAAAAAATCTTCCGGACTTAACAAACCTTTCTTTTCCAGCATTGTCTTTATATGTCCCTGTTCAATAGGAACTGCTCTACGTTTCCACCACTCCTTTAGCCAATTAGTACTACCTTCTGTGTGCAATGGTGCTAATTCTTCATTTTTTGAATTAAGTTTGTAATTTACTATTGAACCATCCTCAGTCAAATTTATTATTGCAATAGGTTCATCTTTTCTTTTAAAAATGTAAGGATTCATATGCAGCCTCCAATTCCAACTTGCTTAACTCTTCATCCAATTTCCATTGAGCAAGTATATCAATATATAATGTGGATTCATGTTTTACAGGCATAACTTCTCTAGTATATTTTTTCCCAGATTGGCAAAAAACTATATAAAATGATTTCTGTCTTATAAGCACATCGCCATATACATTATATCTCTCTGAAAAAACTTTTTTTCTATATATACATAAATTATATAATTCGTCCATTTCAACATCCAATGCATCTGCTATACTTTTAAGCTGTCCTGCACGTATGTTTTCAACAGGCAATTTCAAATTAACCAAATCATTTAATGTGCTATAGGGCACATCACTTTTTTTAGAAAGCTTATACACTGATATGTTATTTTTCTGCAAATATTCTTTAAGCATAACCTGTCACCTCATTGTTTTCTATAGAAATTAGTATACCGTTATTGCGGTATATTATCAATATAAAAATAATAAGTTAATACTTATTGATAACTAATGTTGTTTACTCAATATCTATTAACTTATTACTTTACATCTATATTTGCGAGAACGTTTCGCCCCCAATTAATTTCTCTTTTTCTTTGCAATATCCAATGTACATAAAATAGTTGGTATATTTAGCAATATAAAATCTCCTAACAAATCTATTGCAAACAAGCTTTTATGTGTAGATACTTTTTTATCATTGATAAAATCATTCTCAGCACTTATAGAAGAATCGCTTTCAAATCCACTTTCTTCTATTGCAACAGGCTGTATTTCATCTGCTGCATATTCATTTTCTTTTTGAACAATCTGAAAAATACTTATACCGATAATGACACATGATATGATAAAAGGTATTATTGGAAAAAAGTACTTATTCTTTTTCATACACATTTTATTAACCAAAAGCATTATAATTACTACGATAACTGCTATTAAAATTTTAATCATTCTTTATTCCTCTTTAATGTATTTTATTTATATTTCAACTACTTTCTTTTTCTATACAAAAATAGAAGAAATTAAAACAATCACTACTCCTATAATTGCTACTGATAATCCTCCAATTGACAGTTTATCTAAACCTTCCTTTTTTGTTCTTTTCAACTGTTCCAACAAAAGGCATACCAGGAAAATGACTATTGCAATTAAAAAAATTTTACTTCTCATATAATTTTTCCTCCGTGAATTAATATTCTTTTACTCTTAAATGGAATTAAATTAGAATTAATAATATTAGATTTTCAATATATTTCTTGTTTTTCATTTACTCTAAATTCAGAACATAGTCTTCCTGCGAGTGATTATAGCATAGAAAACGTTTTTATAAAACTGTATTGTTAATTTTTGTTTCACTATGAGCAGTGCACAGTTCAATTACGCTTCGCTTCATTTCGCTGATGCGGCATTCGCCGATTACCCACCACTTGAATGAGTCACATACAGCTCAATTACGCTTCGCTTCATTTCGCTGATGCGGCATTCGCCGCATTAAAAAAAGAGAGAATGTTCTTTTCGAAATGTAAACATTTCTCTCTGAACATTCTCTCTTTTTTTATGTGACTCATTGCTTACGCACAAAGAAAAGTACCACCCCAGGCAATTTAATGTCCGAAACGGTACCCGCAAGTGCGCCTCCAGGGGCTCGAACCCTGCACACCCTGATTAAGAGTCAGGTGCTCTACCAAATGAGCTAGAGGCGCTTGTTTTGTTTTTGTCTCTTCGTCAGCGACAAGGGTTATTATAGTACTACTTGTAGAAAAATGCAACCACTTTTTTAATTTTTTTTTAATTTTTTGTAATATTTATTTTTGTATGGTATTTTTTCCCCATTTTATAAGGGTTCCCGACGTTTTTTATTTTATCTTTTTTGCTTTTATTATGACTCTTTTCTTATTATAATACGCTTTTTTCAGTTTTGATTTTTTTATTTTTATTATTTGCATATTTACCCTTGTTTATACTTTGTTTTGTAATTATACTATCTTTAAGACTTTTATTTTAGGGGGTTCTTATTTATGCAGAAGAAGAATCAGTTTAAAGCAGATAGCAGGTATTTTACTATTTCTATTTATACTATTTTGACTGTACTTGTTATTTGTATTATTGCCAGAGCAGTTTTTTTCTGGGACTCTACTCTCTCAGTTATTAATAATCTGCTTGCTACTATGTCACCTTTTTTGATTGGTATTTTGATTGCCTTTCTTATTAACCCTTTGGTTAGTTGGATGCATCATACCGTTTTCGAAAAGTGGCTTTATGTGAAGAACAATGTTTTGGCTCATTTGCTTGCCATTACCTTTTCTTATGTTTTGGTTATTGTTTTTTTGGTTGTGGGTATTATTTATATTGTTCCCGAAATTATCGATAGTCTGACTCAGTTGCTGGACAAGCTTCCTGAATGGGGAGATGCCCTTATTAGTTATATTAATACTATTGCAGCTAAACATCCTGAACTTCAGTTGGATTATCTGATTAAATCTATTAGTAATGCCGATTCTACCATTCAGGAATTTTTAGGTGAGTTTATTTCAAAATTAACTACTACTATTGTTGTAACCGGTGTTAGTATTATTAAGTTTGTTTTTAATTTCATCGTTGCCATTATCGTTTCTATTTATCTTTTGATTGATAAGAAAATGCAGTCTCGTGGAATTAAACGTACTATTTATGCTATTTTTGACGAAGAGCGTGCTAACAAAATTTGCGCTGTTATCAAGCGTTCAATTCATATTTTCAGTAATTTCTTTGACGGAAAGATGATTGACTCTTTGATTATTGGTGCGCTGACTTTTGTAAGTATGATGATTATTAGTCTCTTTGGCGTTCCTGGATTTTCTAACTGTGCTTTGCTGGTTGGAATTGTTGTAGGAATTACTAATATGATTCCTTACTTCGGTCCGTTCCTTGGCGGTATTCCAAGTATTTTGCTTTTGTGCATTTATTCTTTGAACAGCGCTCTTATTTTTGCTATTTTGATTATTATCATTCAACAGCTTGACGGTAACCTTATCGGACCTAAGATTCTAGGCAACTCTACAGGGCTCCGACCTTTGTGGATTATCTTTGCCATTACACTTGGTGGCTGGATTGCCGGCATACCGGGAATGCTTCTTGGTGTTCCATGCGTAGCCGTTATTGCAGGTTTGCTTGAAGATTGGGTTAACGAACGACTGGAAGCTAAGAATATTGACATGCCTATTGTAAAGAATGAAAAAGTTCGTGAGGCAAAGGAAGAAATAAAAGAAAAAGAAGAAAGTAAATAATTATACCTTATAAAGATACCCTGTTTTGGCAGGGTATCTTTCATTTTATCTTGATGCTATCAGCTTATGAATTGGATTTCCCATTGCTGAGAATTTACTTTCATATTCTGTCATTACATTTCCTTTTACCATTTCTTCATCATTGTGAAGATCCCAAGTGAATTTATCTAAGTTCCAGCCTGCTTCCGGTACCTGTTCTAATGAGAACTGGAATAGAAGGTCGTTGTCTGTTTTAAATTCTACAATTCCATCTTTCTTTAGTATGCCATCATATCTTTCAAAGAACTGCTTTGATGTAAGTCTTCTCTTGGCATGTCTGTCCTTAGGCCATGGATCGGAGAAGTTTAAGTATATTCTGTCTACTTCGTCTTTTTCAAAAACATCCTGAATGTATTCTGCTTCCATTCTAATGAAACGTAAGTTTTTTATTTCTATGTCTTCACACTTTTCAATAGCTCTGATTAGTACACTTGAATATTTTTCTATTCCTACATAGTTGATATCAGGATTTTCCATTGCAAGCTGTGTTATAAACTTGCCTTTTCCCATTCCGATTTCAATTCTAATAGGGTTGTTGTTTCCAAATTCTTCGTTCCATTTTCCCTTTAATTCCTTTGGTTCGTTTATTGCTAACGGGCTATCTGCAATGGCTTCTCTTGAGCCCGGCACATTTCGTAATCTCATTATTTGCGTCTCCTTTTTTAATGGTAATTTTTTGTTTGTTCTGGCTTTTTTTTAATCATTTAAAATTTTACTTTTTAATGGAGTTTTTTTCAAGTTTTTGTTGCAATTTTTCTCAAAAGTGCTAAAGTGAATTCATAAGTATTTTGAGGTTCTTATAAGTTCCTCAAAGATTCGTTTTTCTTTTGTTCCTCGATATTTTTTATCGGGGATTTTTTGCTTTTTAAAATATGTGTGTTCCAAGGTCGTTATCCCCATTGTTCAGGCACAGATGGAATAATACCTTTTTACACTGTAATAATATAATAATAACAAGGAGGTTTGTATGAGTCAGGACATTAACAGCATTATTAAGCAACTAGCCGAAATTGATTCTGCTTCTGCTAAGATTTTACAAAAGACTCAGGATGAGAAAGCTCAGTATGCCGAGATGATTAAACAACAAAAGAGAGCTTTTGACGAAGATCTTCAGAAAAAGAACGATTACGAAGTAAGTCAATTCCAATTAGCATTAGATACCGAAAACGAGAATGCTTTAAAACAATGCCGTATAGACTGTGATAATGACATTGAAAAGCTTAACCGTATTTATAATGAAAACTCTGCTAAATGGGTAAATGATATATTTAATGAAATAATAAAGGAGTGATTTTATGCTGAAAGGCAATCTGGTTGCTTACAGTGGCATGACTACAAAGATTAGAGCCATGAAGAATAAATTACTTTCTCCTGAGCAATATGAAGAAATCACTCACTTTACAACTGTTGCAGAATTAATTAGTTTTCTACAGACCACCCCTGCATACGGAGAAGTACTTGCCAGTATGGACCCGGCACTTGCACACCGTGGTGAAGTTGAAAGCAGAATGACATTCTCAACTTACAGTGATTTTTCTAAGATATATCATTTTGCAGGAAATAGTCAGAAGAAATATTTGGAATACTACTTTATGAAATATGAGATTTCTATTTTGAAAGCATGTATGAGAAATATTATGGATAGCCGTTCTAATGCTAATCCTGTTTTAACTGACAAGCACTTTAAGCGACACACAAAGATTAATATTGATAAGCTGGTATTGTCTAATACCATTGAAGAGTTCGTTGACAATCTTTCAGGTACTTTATACGAGAAACCTTTAAGAGAAGTTCTTAAATTAGACAATCCCGTTTTATTTGATTTTGAAATGAACCTGGATTTGTTCTTCTTTTCATATATTTGGAATCATCCGGATTATTTTGTTCCAAAAGGAGAACGACCGTATTTTAAGAAGTCTTTTGGACCTCACATTGATTTGCTTAATATGTTATGGATTTATCGATGCAGAAATTATTATGTTTTATCTGATGCACAGATTTATTCATTTCTGATTCCTGTTAACTATTATCTGGACAAAAACGAAATTAAGCGCATGGTTGAAGCCGAAAACAACACAGTCCTATATGAAATAATAAGCAACAGCTATTATGGCAAGACTTATGGTTTCGATTCTACCAAGAATATGGAGGCTCAATTTAGTGATATTTTAGATACTATTAATATGAAGGATTTTAAAGATGCTCCATATTCACTGGCTGCTATTAATGCCTACTTCCATTTGAAAAATATGGAAGTTGCCCGCGTTGTAACAGCACTTGAATGTATTCGATACGGATACAAACCGGAAGCCATCTCCCAATATATTAATCAAAAGAGAGGTGTTCTGTAATGATTGAAAAAATGAGTTTCGTAACATTAGCAGGGCCTAAAACTGAGATTGATTATCTTGTTGATCATTATCTTAGTAAACACGACATTCACCTTGAAAATGCTCTTTCAGAACTAAGTTCTGCGGAACAGTTTACTACTTTTACGGAAGAGAATCCTTTTAAGGCTATGTTAACCAAAAGCCGTGAATTAATGTTACTTGTAAAGAATCCTGAGAAGGCTACCATTTCCAAGATTAACGTAAACAAGGCTCAGAAATTTATCGACAAAATTGACGAGCAAATCGACGATATTCGTACTGAAGTAACTAATCTTGAAAAGCAGATGGATGCCTTAAATCAGGATTATGCAGTTCTTGCTCCTTTTAAAATGTTAAATTATTCATTAAAAGGAATTTATGACATGGAATTTTTTAAGTACAGATTCGGAAAAATTCCAAGGTCGGAATTCGATAAGTTTGAATCTTACTTAGATCCTGACATGGATGAAATATTTTTAACTTGTCTTGTGGAGTCAGAATATGTGTACGGTGTATTTTTTGCACCGATAGATAAATTTAATGAAGTTGCAAAGGATTTTAGAAATATTCATTTTGATGAAATTCCTATTCCAAAACAATACAAGGGATTTCCTAACGATGAATGTTTAAACATTGCAAAGAACAAAGCTGAGTTAGACGAAAAAATAAAATCCAAAAACTCTGAAATTTCCACAGTTGTAGAAACTAACCGTGACAAACTTGTTTCAGCCTGCAGAAGAATTGAGATTGCTTTCAGTAATTTTGATGTTCGAAAGTTAGCTGCCGTAACAAGGGATTCCGGTGTAACATTTCAGGTTTTATGTGGTTGGATGACTACTAAGGAAGCCAAGAAACTTCTTAAGGAGACAGATGACGATCCTAACGTTGTTTGTATTGTTAGCGATGATGTTGACGACCATAAATCCATACCGCCTACAAAGCTTAAAAATAACCGTTTTATAAGACCTTTTGAGTTATTTGTAAAAATGTACGGTTTACCTGCATATAACGAAATTGACCCTACTTTATTCCTTACAATTACCTATGCTTTCATATTTGGTATTATGTTTGGAGATTTAGGTCAGGGCTTATGCTTACTTATTGGTGGTCTTATTGTTTACAAAACTAAAAAAATGGATCTTGCCGGAATAATTTGTGCCGCAGGAGTTTTTTCCTGTATTTTTGGTGCTTTATTCGGAAGCTTCTTTGGATTTGAATTTGAGTCGTTTATAAGTCCTCTTAATTCAATGATTACCTTGCCTTTCCTTGGCAGTATTAATATTGTTTTGGTTGCAGCATTTTTATTTGGCTCTTTTGTAATTATTTCTACAATGATTATAAATATTGCCAATGCCATTAAGCAAAAGAATTTAGGCAAGGCTCTTTTTGGACCAAACGCCGTTACCGGACTTGTATTTTACGCAAGTATTATTGCCGTTATTATTTTATATATGACAGGCAAACCACTTCCGGGAACTATTTTGGCAGTAATAATGTTTGGTATTCCTCTTATTCTTATTTTCCTTGAGGAACCACTTAAAAACCTTGTTTCAAAGAAGCAGCCTTTAATAGAAGATTCAAAAGGCATTTTTGCCGCAACTGCATTTTTTGAATTATTTGACTATTTAATAACTTATTTATCCAACGCTCTTTCTTTCCTGCGTATTGGTGTTTTTGCCATAAGCCATGCAGCTATGATGCAGGTTGTTATGACACTTGCAGGTGCTGAGAATGGTGGTTCAGCCAATATTGTTGTTGTCATTATTGGAAATATTATCGTAATGGCAATGGAAGGTTTAGTTGTTGGAATTCAGGTTCTTCGTCTTGAATATTACGAAATGTTTGGTCGTTTCTATGAAGGATCAGGACGTGAATTTGTACCTTATAGAAAAAAATATAAAAAATAAACTTTAATTTTTTAAAAACGAGGAGGATTTTATTATGTTTATTAGTATTTTATTTACAGTTGCTTTATTACTTACAATTATTTTACCTGTTATCGGATATTTTGTAGGTGAACAGACTAAAGGTCGTTTTAAGAGAACAGTTATTGGAAATGTTGTAGCATTCTTTGGTGTTTTCCTTTTAGGAACTGTATTTATCTTTACAAGTACAGCTAATGCTGCTGTTGCTGATACTGCAACAATTTCAAGTGGTTTAGGTCTTATTGCTGCAGGTCTTGCAATAGGTCTTTCATGTATTGGTAGTGGTTATGCCGTTGCAAGTTCTGCCAGTGCTGCTCTTGGTGCATTAAGTGAAGACTCAAGCGTTTTCGGTAAAGCACTTATTTTCGTAGCTCTTGCAGAAGGTATTGCTCTTTGGGGATTCATAGTTGCATTCCTTATTTTAACACACGTTGCATAATCTATTTTAAGCAGGATTTTATTATGAAAATGTATTTAATAAGCGACAATATTGATACTCTTACCGGCATGCGACTTGCAGGTGTGGAAGGTGAAGTTGTTCATGGTCGTCGCGAAACAAAACAGGCAGTTGAAAAAATTCTTGAAGACAAGGATTTAGGAATTTTACTTTTAACTGAAAAGCTAAGTTTTGAAATTCCTGAACTTGTAGATGATATTAAACTTAACAGGAAGCAACCTCTTCTTGTAGAGATTCCTGACCGCCACGGCTCAGGACGTCAACCAAATTTCATTACTAATTACATTAATGAAGCAATTGGCATAAAAATATAGAAAGGATGTGAGACTTATGACTATAGAAGAAAAAATGGACCACTTTAGAAGCCTTTCTCTTGAAAGCGCCAGTTCAAAAAGTGCTGAATCTCTCAGTAGTTACAAGCAGTCCTTGGACGATGACTTAGAACTTCACAAGGAAACTGCATCTCAATTGGCTGAAGAATCAAAGAAAGCTCTAATGAATCAGGTTAGAGCTAATTCTAAGAAGAAACTTTCTTCCGAACAAATGAAAATCAAAAAAGAACTTACTCAAAAACAATCAGCTATTAAAATTGAAGTTTTTGATAGAGTTCGTGAAAAATTACTTGAATATAGAAAAACTAACGATTACTTAGTGTATCTTGAAAATCAGATTAAAAATATAATGAGCGAATATTCTGATGTTGATATTACTATATACATTGATCCTAATGATTCATCTTTGCTTGATGAATTAAAAAGCAAGACTGGAGGAAATATTGAAATTTACAATAAAGAATTTTTAGGTGGAACACGTACCATTGTTCCTGAAAAAAACATTCTTATTGACAATTCTTTTAAAACACGACTTGCTGACCAACAGGATTTATTTGCAATAACATTGTAGGAGGCACTAAATTGGAAAAAACAGGTAAGATTTATGGAATTAACGGACCTGTTATCTATATTAAAGGAAAGACAGACTTTAAAATGGGTGAAATGGTTTATGTTAGTTCTGAAAGGTTAGTTGGTGAAGTAATTAGCCTTACTTCCGAAATGACTACCATACAGGTTTATGAAGAAACCAGTGGACTTAAACCGGGTGAACTTGTTTATGGTACAGATAGTGCCATATTTGTAACTTTAGCCCCTGGAATTTTAAATAATATATTTGATGGTATAGAAAGACCTTTAAGTGAGATACAAAAGCAGTCAGGTGCTTTTATTTCAAGAGGTGTAAATGTTAATTCACTTGATATTAATAAGAAATGGAATGTGCATATTACCGTTTCTGAAGGTGATTACATCTCAGGCGGTACAATTATTGCCGAAACTCAGGAAACAAGAGCCATAATGCATAAATCCATGGTTCCGCCTACAGTGTCAGGTACTGTAATTAAGACTGCTCCTGATGGCGAATATACCATTAACGATACAATCGTAACAATCAAGAAGGATGACGGTTCAACTATGAACCTTTCATTAACACAGAAATGGCCAATCCGACAACCACGTCCAATTACTAAAAGATTTGGAGCCACACAGCCTTTGGTTACAGGTCAGAGAATTATGGATACTCTCTTTCCTCTTGCAAAAGGTGGTACTGCTGCAATTCCCGGTGGATTTGGTACAGGAAAAACAATGAACCAGCACCAGATTGCAAAATGGGCAGACGCTGACATTATTATTTATATTGGCTGTGGTGAACGTGGAAATGAAATGACACAGGTTTTGGATGAATTTTCAGAACTTATTGACCCAAAATCAGGCAATCCTCTTATGGATAGAACAACACTTATTGCCAACACAAGTAATATGCCTGTTGCAGCCCGTGAGGCAAGTATTTACACAGGTATTACTTTGGCAGAATATTATAGAGATATGGGCTATCACGTAGCCATTATGGCAGATTCCACTTCAAGATGGGCTGAAGCTCTTCGTGAATTATCCGGTCGTCTGGAAGAAATGCCTGCGGAAGAAGGCTTCCCGGCTTATCTTGCCAGCAGACTTTCAGCTTTTTACGAAAGAGCCGGATATATGGAGAATTTAAATGGTACAGAAGGTTCCATATCAATTATCGGTGCAGTTTCACCTCAGGGTGGTGACTTTTCTGAACCGGTTACTCAGAATACTAAACGTTTCGTCCGTTGCTTCTGGGGACTTGATAAATCATTAGCTTATGCAAGACATTTTCCTGCCATTCACTGGCTTACAAGTTACAGTGAATACGTAGATGAACTTGCCAACTGGTACAACACTAACGTAGGTCCTGATTTTATTTCATGCAGAACTCAGATTCTTGCCATTTTAAATCAGGAAAGTTCATTAATGGAAATCGTAAAACTTATCGGTAGCGATGTTTTGCCTGACGACCAGAAATTAACCCTTGAAATAGCCAGAGTTATTCGTCTGGGATTTTTACAGCAGAACGCATTCCACAGTGAGGATACCTGCGTTCCTTTAAAGAAACAGCTTCTTATGATGCAGACTATTTTGTATTTACAGGAAAAAGCAGGCAAACTTATCTCAATGGGCATGCCTATGTCTGTTCTTAAAAAACATAATATTTTTGAAAAAATAATTTCAATTAAATATGATGTTCCTAACAATAAGCTAAGTATGTTTGACGATTATAAATTAGCAATTGACAACTTCTATAATAAAGTTATGGAAGAAAACGCTTAAGGAGGTGCTATTTATGGCAATTGAATATTTAGGATTAAGCGAAATCAACGGACCTTTGATAGCCCTTGAAGGCGTTAAAGATGCAGCCTTTGATGAAATTGTTGAATTTTCAATTAACGATGGCGCCGAAAAGCGTCTCGGTCGTATTATTGAAATATATGAAGACAAAGCGATTATTCAGGTTTTTGAGGGTTCTGAAGGTATGTCCCTTACAAATACCCATACTAAGTTAACAGGTCATCCCATGGAGGTAGCTTTGTCTCCTGAAATACTTGGACGTACTTTTAATGGTATTGGAAAACCTATTGACGGACTTGCTCCTATTGTTGGAGAAAAAAGAGACGTTAACGGCAAGCCTCTTAATCCGGTAAGCCGTGAATATCCAAGAAACTATATTAGAACAGGTATTTCCGCAATAGATGGACTTACAACACTTATCCGTGGTCAGAAATTACCTATCTTCTCCGGAAACGGACTTCCACATGACCAATTGGCTGCTCAATTGGTTAACCAGTCTTCTCTTGGAGATGACACAGACGAAAAATTTGCTGTTGTTTTTGCAGCAATGGGTGTTAAAAATGACGTTGCTGATTTCTTCAAACGATCATTTGAAGAATCAGGTGCTTTGGAACATACGGTAATGTTCCTTAACATGGCTAATGATCCTGTTGTAGAACGTCTTATAACACCTAAAGTTGCACTTACTGTAGCTGAATACCTTGCTTATGAAAAAGATATGCATATTCTTGTTATCTTAACTGATATGACAACATATGCAGAGGCCATGAGAGAAGTTTCTTCTTCTAAAGGTGAAATTCCTTCAAGAAAAGGTTATCCGGGCTATTTATACAGTGAACTTGCAACAATTTATGAACGTGCAGGCATTATAAAAGGTGCTAAGGGTTCTGTAACACAGATTCCTATTCTTACAATGCCTAATGATGATATTACTCATCCTATTCCTGACTTAACAGGATATATCACTGAAGGACAGATTACCTTGGACCGTAGTTTAAATGGTCAGGGCATATATCCTCCAATTAATGTTTTACCTTCTCTTTCACGTCTTATGAAAGACGGTATCGGTGAAGGCTTTACAAGAGAGGATCATCAGGATGTAGCTAACCAGTTATTCTCTGCTTATGCAAAAGTAGGTGACGCAAGAGCATTAGCTTCCGTAATCGGTGAAGATGAACTTTCATCTACAGACAAGAAATATCTTGAATTTGGTAAGGCTTTTGAGAAAGAATTTGTTGGTCAGGGTCTTGGTGTTAACAGAAATATTTTTGAAACTTTGAATTTAGGTTGGAAGCTTCTTCACATTCTTCCAAAAGAGGAACTTGACCGAATTGATACAAAAATACTTGATAAATATTATGATTCAATGGCATAGTTTTTATAAATATTATCAGAAACGTAGGAGGTTTATATGAATTTAAATACTGTTCCTACAAAAGGAAACCTAATGTCTGCCAAAAGTTCCCTTGCTCTTGCAAGACAGGGGTATGAACTTATGGACAAAAAACGAAATATTTTGGTCCGTGAAATTATGGATTTAAATGATCAGGCTAAAGCCATTCAGTCAGAGATTGATGAAACTTTTAAGTCTGCATATATTGCTTTGGAAAAAGCAAACATTGAATTGGGTATAAAAAATGTTGAGACTTTTGCATTTAACGTTACCCCTGAAAATGATATAAGAATAAAGACAAGAAGTATTATGGGTACAGAAATTCCTCTTGTAAAATATAAAGAAGAAAAACGTAATCCTGTTTATTCTTTCTTTGGCACTACTGAATCACTTGATCAGGCTAAGGCAAGCTTTGAAAAGGTTAAAGATTTGACAATTAAGCTTTCAATGATTGAAAATTCAGCTTACCGCCTTGCTTACAATATTAAGAAAACACAGAAACGTGCTAATGCTTTAAAGAATATAACCATACCAAATTATGAAGCTCTTGTAAAAACTATTGAAAATGCTTTGGAAGAAAAAGAAAGAGAAGAATTTACAAGATTAAAGGTTATAAAATCCAGAGTTAGCTAAGTACATTTATTATAACTTTACAAAATGTTTCTCACATCTTACTATATTTATAAGCAGTACTATTATTGTGGTACTGCTTATATTTTTGTTTATTCAAAATATGATATTTTTAAATTATTAAGTTTATTATATTGATTTTTATCTATTTTTTTTGTAAAATTATCTGTAATGATTTTAGTAGTATATTTTACTAAATTAGATTATATAAAATTTAATTATAAATAAACTTATATTAAAATTACAATGGAATTATGTATAAGATCAGAAAGGGATCAAATGAAAAAAATTATATCTAAAATACTTATAGTTATTTTGTTAATAAGTTCCTGTATTGGAACTATAAATGTAGAACCTGTAACTGTAAACGCAGCAACAAAGACTAACTGGCCTAAAGGTCCTTCAATCTATGGTCAGACAGGCGTTTTAATCGAAGCTTCAACGGGCACTGTTTTATATGATAAGAAATGTAATAAGAAGATGTACCCTGCAAGTATTACAAAGATTATGACTGCTTTGCTTACAATTGAGAATTGTAAGATGGATGAAATGGTAACATTTTCTGACGCAACTATTCACAGCATACAATATGGAGATGCCAATATGGGGTGTTCTGTAGGTGAAAAAATGACTGTAAAGGATTGTCTTTATGCATTAATGTTACAGTCAGCCAACGAAGTTGCCACAGCACTTGGTGAACACATTGCAGGATCTACTAAGAATTTTGCTGAAATGATGAACAAAAGAGCTAAGGAAGCCGGTGCCCTTAACACTCATTTTGCCAACGCTAACGGTTTACATGATCCAAACCATTATGTAACAGCTTATGACATGGCAATGATTACAAGAGCAGCTTCTAAGTATTCTGTATTTAATGATATTGTTAATACAACTACATATACCATTAAGCACAATAACAAACGTAAAACCGACGCCACTGCAATTCAGCGTCACAAGATGGTTTGGCCTACAAGCGGTTACTACTATGATGGCATTATCGGTGGAAAAACAGGTTTTACAGACCAGTCAGGAACAACACTTGTTACATATGCAAAACGAAACGGTATGACTCTTATAGCTGTTGTTTTGCACTCTAACGGCACTAATGTATACAAGGATACTAAGGAATTATTAGATTATGGTTTTAATAATTTTGGTTTACAAAATGTTTCTAACAATGACCAAAGATTTGATTCTGACAATAAGGTTACTTTACAGTCACCTTTCTGTAACACAACAGATTCAATATATATAGATAAAACATCAAACATTGTTTTACCTAAAACAGCTAAATTTTCACAATTAACATCTGATGTAAAATTTAACTACACTAAAGATTCATTTGCTACCATTACCTACAAGTATGGCGACAAATCCGTTGGTACTGCAAAAGTAGTTTATTCATCTGATTCAGGCAAAGCTGACTCAACTGTAACCGTGGCATCAACAACAGCTTCACAGCAGACTACAACTGCGGCAAATAATACAGGCAACAATAAAAATAGCGAAACTGCAGTGGCAAAGAACAATTCAGGCAAAGATTCTTCAAATAAGGAATCTTCAACCACAGTTTCTAATAAAAACTCTAAGAAGTCTTCATTTAAACTTCCGGTATTTTTTATTCCTTTGGTGGTTGTTATCATCATTATTGTAGTTGTTATTTTAGTTCTTATTCTGACTAACAGACGTCTTAATCAGATAAGAGCATCTAAGAGAAATAGAAGATATTAAATTTTTTCAATGTATTATCAGGAGGTACTTTTATGAATTGGGTTGCACCTATTAAAGATCAGGAAACATTAAAAAATTTCGGTGAAACATTAAAGCAGGTTGATTACAAGTATTATATTATGTTCGAATTAGGTGTTGGAACAGGACTCCAGCTCCAGGACATTCTTGCATTTAAGAACAAAGATGTAACCGGAAAGAAAGAAATCGAAGTTACTATTGGAACAAGGAATATGAAGAATGTATTTACAGTTCCTGAAGAATTACAGCAGATTATTAATGAGTATACTAAGGGTAAAGATCCTGAAGCATATCTTATTCTTGGACATAGTTCATCAAACAAACCTGTATCAAGAGAACAGGCTTACAGAGTACTTAGAAGTGCAGGACACAAGATTGGTTTAAATTCAATCGGTGCTCAGACTATGAGAAAAACGTATGCATGGAACTATTACAAAGAAACAGGTGATATTTATCATCTTCAGAAACTTTTCAACCATGCTTCTCCATCTATTACATATAGATTTATCGGAGAGAAGCCAAACATTGAAGTTTTCTTAAAGAAAATGACACCACAGGAAAATGAACGTAGCCGTTACTTACTTTACTTAAATGACAACGGTAAAAAGAAACTTAACAAGATTATTGATACTTTAACAGGTATTAGAGATAACTTTGATAGTCCTGCAAACAATGACGCTTTCTATGGAAAGGTTGATTGTCTTTTACAGGAATTAGAAGCATTAATGGAAAACTACGAAAATACAAAATAAAAATTATCAACACACGGTTGGTTTTTAATATATTTTATTAACATAATTTAAAAAGAGCTGCTAATCAACAATGATTTGCAGCTCTTTTAATTTAATCGTCATCTTCGTCTTCCCATTCTTCTATGACGATTTCCCTATTTAAATATTTCTGTCTTCTCTCTCGTCTCTTCTCTCTTATTGACTCTTGTTTTTCATAGATACTGTCGGCCCCCGCCTTATCTGTAGACTTCATAATCTTGATAGCATAAAAACTATCTTCTTCACATTTTTTTATCTTTATTTTGCCCCTAACATATCCATGTTCCTTACATTCTCCAAGACAATAATACGTTTTTCCACAATCGGAAAACCAGTCAAGGTGCTTCTTTAACGGCTTATCACACTTGTTACATAACATTAGTCTTACGTCTTTGTCTGCAAACAATTCGTCCTTAGTCAAAAACTCACGGGTAACAAGTTTAGTATATTCATCAAATCTAACGAATATTTCTTCTTCTTTAATTCTAGGGGAATAAAATGTGTCAATTGATAAACGATCTTTATATTTATCGTAGTCCATAGATTGTAAAATTCTGGCTGTATAATAAGCATCGCTTAAAGCCCTGTGGAACTCATGCTCTTCCTGAATGTTTAAATACTCAACAGCACTGGTCAAATTTCTTTTCATATGTCCGTCATCATATCTTAAGCTGAACATTTTCTGTAAATCAACATAGAATAACGGAAAATCCAATACTCTTTCCAGATTATAATGTTTCATATTCTTCTGCAATTCAGTCAAATCCATTGACCCCCATGTACAGAAAATATAATCATCACCGCACCATTCCAGAAAATCTCTTATTACTTTTCTGAAATCTTTTCCATCATTTAACTCTTCTTCAGTGAAATGGGTAATTTCCTGAATCTTATAGTGAAGTTTCTTGAAAACTCTGGGCTTTATGACCTGTTGAAAAGAATCCACAATGGTCTTTCTATCATCACTTACCCTAACAGCTCCAATTTCTATTATTTCAAAAGTTAAATCCGTATGACAATGACTTTTTCCGTAAGGATTCTGATTCCACTCCAAATCCATTACAATATAATCCATCATTTTTCTCCAATATTAAATTACATGCATAGCATGCTAACGCACCTGACTGGATTCGAACCAGCGACCTACCGCTTAGGAGGCGGTTGCTCTATCCTGCTGAGCCACAGATGCAAATGTTTACAGAAAAGTAAGCCCTACATTGTAAGGCTTTACTCTTCCGTAAATCTTTATTTTATATAATTATTATTTTGCTTCAATCTTTTCAAGTCCACCCATATATGGTCTTAAAACTTCAGGAATTACGATGCTTCCATCAGCTTGCTGATAGTTTTCAAGAATAGCTGCTGTTGTTCTACCTGCAGCAACACCACTACCATTTAATGTGTGTACAAATTCAGCTTTATCGCCTGCATTATCTTTGTACTTAATGTTAGCACGTCTTGCCTGGAATGTTTCAAAGTTACTACAACTTGAAATTTCAACATATCTACCATAACTTGGCATCCAAACTTCAATATCGTATTTCATTGCTGCTGTAAATCCAAGATCACCAATACAAATCTTAACAACTCTGTAAGGAAGTCCTAACATCTGAAGAACATCTTCAGCATCTCTTGTAAGCTTTTCCAATTCATCATAAGATGTTTCAGGCTTACAGAACTTAACTAATTCTACCTTGTTGAACTGATGCTGTCTGATAAGACCTCTTGTATCTCTACCTGCTGAACCTGCTTCTGCACGGAAACAAGCTGTGTATGCACAATGCATAATAGGAAGTTTTGATCCATCTAAAATCTGGTTTCTGTACATATTAGTTACAGGAACTTCTGCTGTTGGAACTAAGAAATATTCCTTACCATCACCCTGAACCTTATATGCATCTTCTTCAAACTTAGGTAACTGACCTGTTCCTGTCATACTTTCACGGCTAACCATAAATGGTGGGAATACTTCTGTATATCCGTGCTTTGTAGTATGAGTATCAAGGAAAAAGTTAACAATTGCTCTTTCAAGCTTTGCACCTAAATCTCTATATACTGTAAATCTTGAACCACTAATCTTTGCTGCTGTTTCAGGATCAAGGATTCCTAAATCTGCACCAAGGTCCCAATGTGCCTTTGGTTCAAAATCAAACTTAGTAGGTTCTCCAAACTTTCTGATTTCAACATTATCTTCATCCGTCATCCCCTGAGGAACTGTTGGATTAGGAATATTAGGAAGTGTAAGCATATAATTATTTAAATCTTCTTCTGCCTTGCTTAATTCTCCGTTTAAAGTCTTAACTTTTTCTGAAATTTCTTTCATTTCAGCCATAATTGGAGCTACATCTTTTCCTTCTTTCTTATACTGTGGAATAAGCTTAGATGTTGCATTCTGTTCAGCCTTTAATGCTTCAACTTCACCTAAAAGATTTCTTCTCTTTTCATCTAAATCTTTAAATAAGCTTAAATCAAATTCTTCATTTCTTGTAGAAAGTGCTTTTTCAACTTCTTCAAAATTATTTCTTAGTAATTTAATATCTAACATTATTTTTCTACCTATCCCGAATATTATTAGCACAAAATCATACTTTCATATTCAGGCTCAGATACTTCGGGCATTAAGCATCTGAATTTCATCCTTTCATATTTTTTATTAAACCCTTTTTTCTTATCTTCAGTATATAGATTATAACCCTAACACCTTATTTTTGCAAGGATTGTGGCAAACATTATCCACTTATGGTATACTTATGTTAACAATTATAATAATTTAACCTTTTTAGTAATATACTTGGGAGGAATGATACAGATGAATACTAATATTAATGAAAATGTTATTAACACCCGAAGAAATAATCGCATCATAAAGCACAATGATGCTGTTTATAAAGTATTTAACGAAGGATATTCTAAGGAAGATGTTTTCGCCGAGGCTTTTTTTACTTCAAAGATTGAAGGATTAAAGGTCGGTGCTCCATCAATTGAGCAGGTTACTACCATTAACGGTCAATGGGCTTTTATGTATCCTGACATTTATGGTGAATCACTTTACACTCTTATGATGAATAATCCTGACAAATTAGATGAATATATGGATAAGCTTATAAAAATTCAGACTAATATTCATAGTAAGAAATGCCCTTATCTTCCAATTCAGAAGCAGAAATTAACTGATTATATTAATTCTGCACATTTGGATAGATACTTAAAGCTTGATCTTCTTGATATGCTTAACAGTTCACCTAAACATAAGAAATTATGTCACGGCAATCTTACACCACATAACATCATCATAAAAGATGACAATATTTATGTAACTGATTGGAACCATGCATCACAGGGTAATGCCAGTGCTGATGTTGCCCGTACATATTTATGGATGCTTATTAACATGCCTGATTATGCAGAAAACTACCTTGAACGATTCTGTAATGAAACAAATACAAGTTCAAAGTATGTTCATAACTGGATTCCAATTGTTGCCGCAGCAAGATGTGCAAAAAACATTCCGGAAGAAGTAAAAATTCTCAACGGATTAATTTCAGTAATGGAATACTAAATAAAAGGCTCTTTGTCAAAAATCTTTTTACCCCCACTCTTGACAAAGAGCCTAAAAATTCCCCTTAAGTAGATTTTGGTTATTTACCTTGTCTACTTAAGGGGAATCATATCACAAAGTATACTCCTGCTTTTTCTTAATTTATTAGTCTTCGTCTGAACTTATTGCTTTCTGCAATGCCTGCTTTTCTTCTTCACCAAGTGTTGAATAAGCTGTTCCGTTTTCTATTTCTTTTATATAAGTGTAACTGCTTTCTCTACCATGCATTGTGTTTAAAATAAATCCGTTATTATTGTCATCTAACAAGCATAATGCAAAGCTTAAATTTCCACCCATTTCTTTAAAAGCATCATATTTTACAATACCAAGTTTATGAAATGTTGATGTAATTCCACTTAATGCCTTGTCCATTTTGACTTCTGCATCCTGGTAACTGCTTTCTAACTTTTCCATCTGCTGAAAGTTTTCTTCAATGGCATCTGCAAGGTTTGTTGCATCTTTTCCTTCCATAAATGCTTCATATCTCTTCATTAACTTTGATATTCTACTGCTCTGTATAATATGTAACATAAAAAATACTAAAAATAGTGCTGCAATTATTCCTATATAAATGTAATCTTTCATTTTCTTACTCCTTTTCACCTGTTTATACTTATTATAATGTTATTATAAAGTGTTGTGTTCTAATCACTTTCAAAAGTTTAACATAATATTGTTACATTTTTATGTATTCAATAATAATTTACATTAAATTATTGATTTTGTATACTATCAAATAATTCCAAAAGTCGTTCAAGCTCATCCTGAGAGTAATATTCTATCTCAATTTTACCTTTTCCGCCTTTTTTATGATTTATGTTAACCTTTGTTCCCATAATTTCCTTTAATTTATCTGATAATTTTTCATAAACAACATCATTTGTTGATGGAATTGGAAGTTTTGCCTGTTTTGGATTCAAAATAGCTTTTACTAATTTTTCTGTTTCTCTTACACTTAACTTTCTTTCCACTATTGCCTTTGCTGTCTCAACCTGAACTTCTTCTTTTTCAATTGAAAGCAAAGCTCTAGCATGTCCCATTGACAGTTCTTCGTTTATAAGCATAGTCTGAACCTGTTCAGCTAGTTTTAATAGTCTCATAGAGTTTGTAACCGCTGTTCTTGACTTAGAAACTCTGTCAGCCACTTCTTCCTGTTTCAAATTATATTCATCAATAAGACTCTTGTAAGCCAATGCTTCTTCTATCGGATTAAGGTCACGTCTCTGAATATTTTCAATTAAAGCTATTTCCATGACTTCCTGTGGAGAATATTCCTTTATAATTACAGGAACTTCCTTTAATTTTGCCATTTTTGCTGCACGCCATCTTCGTTCACCTGCAATTATTTCATAATAATCATCCTTTTTTTGTACAACAATAGGTTGAATTAAACCATACTGCTTAATTGAATCAGCCAATTCTTCCAATGCTTCCTTGTCAAAATTCTTTCTAGGCTGTTCTCTATTAGGTTCTATGTCTGATAATTTAAGAAAAGTTTCTGCTGGAACCTTTACTTCCTTAACTACCTCTTTTACAACTTCTTTAATTATAGGCTTGCTTTCTTTTTCAGTTTTACTCTGTTTTGTATTATTTCCTTCCGGAATAAGTAAATCTAATCCTCTGCCAAGCCCTTTTTTCTTAGCTGCCATACTGCCTCCAATCTTTTTACAATTATATGTTACTATCTTATTTCTTAGATTAGTTTACATAAGTAATATTATGTAAACTAATCTGTATTTTTTTGTTAAATATTTGATTTTTCGCATTAATTTTTTTTAAAATTTTACTTTTATTAGCATAAATAACTGTAAGTTTAAAAAAAATTGTTATTTATTAACATTATTTTCAGTATTTTTGTTAATAAAGATAATTTTGTACTTTTAAATTTTAATACTTTTACTTGTATTTTTTTATCTTAATTATTTTTTTCAATGACTTCCTGTGCCAAATTTTTGTATGCAATTGCACCTGCTGACTTTCCATCATACATATGAATTGGTATTCCATAGCTTGGTGCCTCTGCTAATCTAACATTTCTTGGAATTAATGTCTTATAAATATGTAAATGGATATTTTCTTTAACATTTTCAACAACTTCTGTTGATAAGTTTGTTCTTGAATCATACATTGTGAATACAATACCATCTATTTCAAGATTTTTATTTAATCTATCCTGAATTAAGTTAATTGTATGAATTAACTGTGATAATCCTTCCAATGCATAATATTCACACTGAATTGGTACAATTACGGAATCTGCAGCTACCATGGCATTAACTGTTAACACATTTAGTGATGGTGGACAGTCTATAATAATGTATTCATACAAATCTTTAATTGTATCTAATATATTTTTTAAAATATATTCTCTATTTTCAACGCCAATCAGGTCAATTTCAGCACCGGAAAGGTTAACATTTGATGGTATTACATTTAAATTATCAACTGCACTGTCTGTTAAACACTCTGAAAATGTACATTCTCCAATAAAAAGTTCATAAACAGTGTTTTCAAGTGTCTGTTTCATAATTCCAACACCACTTGTTGCATTTCCCTGTGGATCTATATCTACTAATAATACTTTTTTACCTGCATCTGCTAAACATGAAGATAAATTAATTGCTGTTGTTGTTTTTCCTACGCCACCTTTTTGGTTGGCTATTGCTATTATTTTTCCCATTTTTTAAACCAAATCTAAAATAAATTAGACTACAAACAAAAAAGTGAAAGTACTGTTTGCTTTAATCCTTCCTTGCTTATTCTTTCACTTTTGAATAGAATTTCCCCGTTTTTATATTTTACCACAATAATAGCTAGATTTCTATATTATATAATCTAATGTTTCACGTGAAACATTACTTTTATTATGTATGTATTTACACATTTTGCAGTTTATTATATTTCATCTTTGTATACATTATTATTTATAATAGATTTTCAGTGCATATTTGAATGTTTCACGTGAAACATATGTTATGATTAACTTTTATCTTATAATACATTAGAAAAACTCGTCATTTTTTATTATATATTGCAAATATTCTAAATAATTTTACAATAAATTATGATGTTTCACGTGAAACATCATAATATCAGAACAAATTCGATTAATTGTATGTTTTAACTATTATTTCAAGTTTTTTTCATAAATGTATATAATTTTTCATAAATGTATATAAACAATACTTTTTATTATTAGACTTTTCTCTTATTTATCCATCTTGTTCACATATTTAGGCATCAAAAAAGGATGTTTCACGTGAAACATCCTTTTTTAATTACTTTTTAAGCTTTTTGTATTCTTCCAAAGCTTTGTTTATCTTATTAAGTTCTTTTTTTAGTTCTTTTACATTATCTTTCAATAATGCATTTTGTTCTTTTATTGAATTTGACTGTTCTTTTAGACTAGAAGCTTCTTTTTGTTTATAAAATTCTTCTTTTCTAACTTTTACAGAGAAAATATTGGCTGCTTCATCATCTATATATTCAAGTTCTTTAATTTTTTTGGTGTTTTCTTCCAAAACATTGCTATTATGTTCTATTTTTAAATTTATTTTTTCTATTTGCTTTGAAACAATATCTTTTCTTTCAATTAAATACTTTTCAATCATTTTTTTCTCCATTTGTTGTCTACTTATAATGGTTCTTTAGAAGGTGTTCCTGCCTTTCTTGGATATTTTTTTCCCGTATTATTTGTTTTATTAACTACCACAAAAGTTCTATCCATATCTGAGCAAGGCAAATGTACTGTTTTTTCTTCTACAACTGTTCCACCAAGCATTTTTATTGCACTTTTAGCATTTTGTATTTCTTCTGAGCTTATAGAAGACTTATAGCTTATAAATTTTCCATTCTTTGCTATAAAAGGAATACAATATTCACTTAACGTTGAAAGATTTGCAACTGCTCTTGATACACACAGGTCATATTGTTCACGAAATTCTTCTTTTCTTGCTATGTCCTCGGCTCTTCCATGAACAGTTTCAATACTTTCAAGCCCTAATTCATCAATAACATTATTTAAAAACTTTAATCTTTTATTTAATGAGTCTAATAATGTTATTTGTAAGTGTGGAAACATTATTTTTATTGGAATACCTGGAAAACCTGCCCCTGTTCCAACATCTATCATCTTTTTTGACTGATATATATTAAAGATATTAACAACTAACAAACTATCTAAAAAATGTTTGATAATAACTTCATCGTATTCTGTTATTGATGTTAAATTCATAAATTTATTTGTTTCAATTAACATTTCATAATATTTATCAAACTTTTCAATCTGTTCTTCAGTTATAGTCAGTCCTAATTCACTTAATCCTTTAACTAATAAATTTTCTTTATCCATAAAGCTCCTATTATTGGTTTACATAATTTTAGTTTACATAATTCAAGTAAATATTCAATGACCATTATTTACACAAATTATATACTCAAATTATTGTTATCTTTATTTACTATCTATTACTTATTTATTATCTATTATTTAATATCTGTTATTTTTTGTTACATATTGTTTTAATTATTTTTATGTTGTTCCATATAAATAAGCAATACTGATATATCTGCCGGTGAAACCCCTGATATTCTGGAAGCCTGACCTATATTAATAGGTCTATAAAATTCAAGCTTCTGTACAGCTTCTTTTCTTAAGCTATTTACCTTTGTATAATCAAAACCTTCAGGTATTTTTTTGTTTTCTATCTTTTTAAAGTTTTCAACCTGCTTCTTCTGTCTTGAAATATAGCCACTATATTTAATATTTATGTTAACCTGTTCGATAACATCATAATTAAGTGGCTGTCTTTCCTTATCAAGTGGTTCAATCTTGTCATAATCCAGTTCAGGACGTCTAATCAACTCAGCCAGTGTTGTTGCAGTCTTTAATGTAGTACTACCAAGGCTTTCTAACACTGATTGAACCTCTTTATTTGCTCCAACTTTATAATTTTCAAGACGTTCTATCTCTTTTTCAATCATTTCTTCTTTTTTGCACACATAATTATAGCGATCCTGAGGCACTAATCCTACCTCGTAACCTATTTTTGTTAGTCTAAGGTCAGCGTTATCTTGTCTGAGAAGCAATCTATATTCGGCTCTTGATGTCATCATTCTATACGGTTCATGACTTTCCTTAGTTACAAGATCATCAATAAGCACTCCAATGTATGCCTGTGAACGGTCTAAAACAATTGATTCCTTATTTTGAACATATCTTGCTGCATTTATTCCAGCAATAATTCCCTGAGCTGCAGCTTCTTCATAACCTGAACTTCCGTTAAACTGTCCTGCACTGAACAATCCTTTAATCTTTTTAAACTCCAAGTTAGGCAAAAGCTGTCCGTATTCAATACAATCATATTCAATTGCATAAGCATTACGTACTATTTTTACATTTTCAAGTCCGGGAACTGTTTTATACATTGCATACTGAACATCTTCAGGTAATGATGATGACATTCCACCAAGATACATTTCATTTGTAAACAAACCTTCCGGCTCTATAAATACCTGATGACGGTTCTTATCTGCAAACTTAACCACCTTATCTTCAATAGAAGGACAATATCTTGGTCCTGTTCCTTCAATCATTCCTGAAAATAATGGTGATCTGTTAATATTTTCTCTGATTATTTCATGTGTTTTCTCATTAGTATAAGTTAACCAACATGAAATCTGGTCTTTCTGCACACTTTCAGGATCAGTTGAAAAAGAAAAAGGTACTACTCTTTCGTCACCAAACTGTTCTTCCATCTTAGAAAAATCAATTGATCTTTTATCTACTCTTGCAGGTGTTCCTGTTTTAAATCTTCTGACCTTTATTCCGTTTTCTATTAAAGATGCTGTTAAATTATTAGCAGCCATAAGTCCGTTAGGGCCTGTATACTGGCAAACATCTCCGTAAATACATTTAGCTTTTAGATAAACTCCTGTGGCAAGGACAACAGATTTTGCATAATATGTTGCACCTGAAACAGTTTCCACACCTTTTATAACGCCATCTTCAACCAAAAGTTTTGCAACTTCCGCTTGTCTTATTGTAAGATTTTCAGTGTTTTCTAATGTTTTACGCATTTCACGTGTATAATCCTGCTTGTCAGCCTGAGCACGCAAAGAATGAACTGCCGGACCTTTAGATTTGTTAAGCATTTTTGACTGAATAAATGTTTTATCAATATTTTTTCCCATTTCTCCGCCTAAAGCATCTAATTCTCTTACTAAATGTCCCTTTGATGTACCACCAATGTTAGGATTACATGGCATTAACGCAATGCTATCCACACTTACAGTAAAAACTATTGTATTTAATCCTAAACGTGCTGAAGCAAGTGCTGCTTCACAACCTGCATGTCCTGCTCCGACTATTACTACATCGTAATTTTCAACTAAATTAGCCATCTCTGCCTCCTAAAAGCCACTAAGTAAATTATTTACCCATACAGAATTTTGAAAAAATCTCATTAACAAGATCATCTTCAACACTTTCGCCAATTATTAAACCTAAATCTGTATAAGCATCCATTAAATCTATCGAATAAAAGTCCTCAGGCATTCCTGCATCAACAGAATTTTTAACCTGTTTTAAACTTTCCAATGCATTTTCCAACGCTTCTTTATGTCTTGCGTTTGTTATATAAACCTGATCGTTATATGTTACCTTACCTGAATAGAACATATTTCTTATTTCTTCTTCAAGCTGGTCCATTCCTTCTCCATTTTTTGCAGAAAAAAGAATTACATCTCTGTTAGAATCTTTCTTTAACTCATCAATATTTATAACAGTATCCATGTCAGACTTATTAACAAGAATTATTGCCTGCTTGTCATTTATTAACTTTATTATCTCTCTATCATTATCATCAAGCTCTCTTGAACCGTCAACAACGTATATAATAAGGTCTCCTTCTTTAGCTATCTCTTTAGCCTTATTAACACCAATCCGCTCAACCAAATCTTCTGTATCTCTGATTCCTGCAGTATCTATGATCTTAAGACTTAAACCATTAAAGTTAATATTTTCCTCTAATGTATCTCTTGTTGTCCCCTCAATATCCGTAACAATTGCTCTGTCTTCTCCTAACATTAAGTTAAGAAGTGAAGATTTTCCTGCATTTGGCTTACCTAAAATTACAGTTTTTATGCCCTCTTTCATAATTCTACCGTTATCAAAAGAATTTACAAGCTTGCTTATCTTATTAATATTCTCATTAAGCATTTCTGTGATTTCTTCGTCATAACCGTCTAAACTTATATGTTCAGGATCATCTAATGCTGACTCAATATATGCAATATGATAAATTATATCTTTCCTAATATCCTTGATTGCATCCGAAACTCCACCTTTAAGCTGTTCAATTGAGCTATTAAGTGCAAAATCATTCTTTGAATTAATCAAATCCATTACCGCCTCAGCCTGAGACAAATCTATTCTTCCATTTAAGAAAGCTCTCTTTGTAAATTCTCCCGGCTCTGCAGTTCTTGCACCGTTTTTCAAAACTAAATCCAATACTTTTTTAAGTATTAGCATACCTCCATGACAATCAATTTCAACTGTATCTTCTCCTGTATAAGAATGTGGATTTTTCATTACAATAACAAGAACCTGGTCTAATGTTTTATCACCATCCATTATATGTCCATAATGAACAGTATGACTTTCAACATTTGCTAATTTTTTATTTTTGTTAGCTGGTCTGAAAATCTTATCTACCACTTCTATCGCTTCATCGCCACTTACTCTTATTATTCCTATTCCTGAATTACCTGCCGCTGATGAAATAGCAGCTATTGTATCCGTAATTTTCATATAACTCCAATCTGTTTATTCTTCAAATAAACATAAAAATCCACTTTAATATATCTAAACTAGTATAGCACACAACATCTTTTTTATAAAGAAAAAAATCTTATTTACACGGATTGTTACGTGCTTACATAATCCTGCCAAAAAATAAGACTCAGGGCATTTTTTCCCTGAGTCTTTAATAAGATACTTTAATTATCTGGCATCTTTCTTTAACATAACTACAACATGTCTGTATGGTTCATCACCTTCACTCTTTGTTGTACAGAACTTATCGTTCTGAAGAGCTGAATGAATAATTCTTCTTTCATAAGGATTCATTGGCTCAAGAGCTACCGGTTTTTTAATTCTCTTAACCTTTAAAGAGATATTACGTGCAAGATTTTCAAGTGTAGCTTTTCTACGTTCTCTGTAGTTTTCTGTGTCAAGTTTAACTCTATTAAACTTTTCACTTTCTTTGTTGATTACAAGACTTACAAGATACTGTAATGAATCAAGAGTCTGTCCTCTCTTTCCAATAAGTATTCCCATGTCTTCTCCAATAATATTAATGTTGACAATGTTTTCTTTTTCATTTTCAACAATTTTAATATCAATCTTAACTGTAAGTTCCATTGCTGTGAATACTTTGTTTAAAAATTCTCTTGCAATATCTTCTACAGACTGATTTTTCTTAGCCTTAATAATTGCAGGTTTGCTACCGATTCCTAAGAATCCATTTGAACCTTTTTCAATTACTTCATATTCTAATTTTGCAGCCTCAATACCAAGGTCGATACATGCATTAGTTATGGCTTCATCAACATTTTTACCTTTATATTCTTTGAATTCCATAATTTTGCCTCAATCTTTATTATTTTTCATTACGTTTGTTAAATTCACTAACCATATTAACCTTTGATGCAAGTGAACCTTCTTTCTTGCTCATTGCTTCTTTAGCTTTTCTGATTTTTTCTTCTTTTTCAGCAGCACTCATACCTGAGTTTGAAGATATATTCTTAGCATTAACTTTTGATGCCTCAAGAACTTTTTCTCTATAAATACCTTCTTTTTCTTTTCTCTTAGCTGCCTTTGCTGCAGCCTTATCTTTGTTCTTTTCGATGATTTCATCTATGTCTTCATTCTTAAGAACAAGATTAATAAATATCTGCTGTAATATCATAACCAGCGAACCTGCCATCCAGTACAAACCGATACCTGCTGATAAAATCCAACACATATATACTGACATAAGTGGCATCATAATGTTCATTGCTTTCATTGAACCTGCCATAGGATTGTCAGCCATGTTTGCTGAACCAGCTGCTGAGTTAATTTTTGTTGTTAACTGAACACTTAATAACTGGAATAAACCTGCCAAAATAGGAATAATTAATGCAACTACTATGGTTACCATTCCTGCATTAAACATTGTGCTAGGTGACATACTAAGGTTTAATCCGAAAAAGTTGTTAAACTGTTCGATTTTTGATGCTACTGCCTTATCTGATACATTAAGAATATCCTGTAACTTAATGCCACTCTGTAATTTTATACTGCTATTCCCACGAGTATAACCTGACATTGCATCAATACAACTGTTTAAATCTGCTGTTGAAAGATTCTTTGCAAGCTTGTTTAAACCGAAAAACTCTTTCATCTGACTTAAATCTAATCCATAAAGAACATTTAAATATAATTCTTTAACAGGCTTAACATATGCAGGTACATTCATAATTACTCTGTACAAAGCAAATAAGATAGGCATCTGAATAATAAGCTGTAAACAACTACCTGTAGGAGATGTACCATACTTATCATATACAGACTTAATTTCTTCCTGCATTGCCAACTGTGACTGCTGATTTTTCTTGTCCTTATACTTCTTCTGAATCTCCTGAATTTCAGGGTTCATTGCAGCATTAAGTTTTGTGAACTTCTGCTGTTTAATAGTCATTGGAAGCATTAACATTCTTACTACAATAGTAAAAAGGATAATACAGAAACCAATGTTGTATATTCCAAGTGCAGCAAAACCATCATAAATAAATTCTAAGATTTTACCTAAAATCCATGCAAATGGTCCTAAAATTCCACCTGTCTGTGTTGCTAATATAAAATTTTCCACTTAGTCCTCCTTAAGGGACGGGATCATAACCACCTTTGTGAAAGTGATTACACCTTAAAATCCTTCTTATTGCAAGATAAGAACCTTTTAAGGGCCCATATTTCTGTAAAGCTTCCAACGCATATTGTGAACATGTAGGTATATATCTGCAACAGGGCTGTCCCTTTAAAGGTGAAAGAAAGATTCTGTAAAACTTTACCATTCCAATTAAAATAAAATTCAGTGCCTTTCCAAACCCTTTTACAATATTATTAAAAACCTTCATTCCATTCACCACCTTTTCCCAGTGAAAAAACTTCTTTACAATGAAAGCTTATCTTTCCAATTAGTTACAATAATAAATAAGTGAGAATAATTATAATTATAAGTATAAATATAACTAATTCCCATAAATATTTCAGATATAAAAACTACCACCTAGTTTTCATCCAAAATATTATGAAGCTTTGCCAAATGCAATAATGCACTTTCAACTTCTTTGTAAGTTTTGTCCTTAGCAGTGTTACGTGCTATTACGACTATGTCCAAACTACTATTGAACATATTTGAATTTAGTCTGTAGGCTTCTCTTATTAAGCGGGTTAGGTGATGTCTCACTACACTATTTCCTACTTTTTTACTTACTGAAATTCCTAATCTATTAATGCTTAAATTATTTTGAGCAACATACATAACTAAATATCTGTTTGCTTTTGATTTTCCTTTAACGTAAACGTTTTGAAAATCACTGTTCTTCTTTAATGAATCATAATTTTTCTTAATTTCCATTTTGCCAGTTCTCCTATTAAGTAATCTTTTACCTCATAGAATGTTACAAAAAGAAAAAAAGGTCACATTTGAATGCGACCTAAGCTGATAATTTTTTTCTTCCTTTTGCTCTTCTGCTAGCTAAAACTTTTCTACCACCTGCAGTGCTCATTCTTTTTCTAAATCCATGAACTTTTGATCTCTGTCTTTTCTTTGGCTGAAATGTCATCTTCATAATAAGGCACCTCCTTTTCTGCTTCATAGTAAAACATCGTTATTATTATAAATGTAAGAATATGCGTAGTCAAGCATTAATTAAACCATATTTTAAATATATTTTCAACTTTTTTGAAAAAATATTAATTTTATCCCTCTTTTTTGATTTACATAAAATTTTTGCTGATTTACATAAAGTTATCAACCAAATGTTAATAACATGTTAATAACTTTTATTTTTTAATGTTATTTTTTAGCACTTTTTAACTTTTTCAACTTTTTTTTGTTAATAACATTTGATACTTTTTGTTGATAAATGTCGAATTTATGTAAATCAAATCTCCTAATTTTTTAATTTTATGTAAACAAGTATTTTTTTGTTTTTTTATTATTTTTTAATTTTTTTATTTTTTATTCATAACCTTTTATGTTATGTCTTTCTTCCTATTAAAAAGTATATTACTAAATATATTGAAAATCCGCCTTATTTGATGTATTATATTATTTGAATGGGCTTTTATACCTTTTAGAATATTTAGGAGGGAATTATGTTAGACGATTTAAAAGAAAAATGGCCTGAAATTCTCGATTTTTTCAAACAGGAATATGATATTGCTGATGTTTCGTTCAAAACTTGGATTTTGCCCTTAGAAGTGGAATCCTTTGAGAATAACATGATTACTTTGGTTTTCCCGGGTGAAAGTGGAAAGACCGGTCTTCAGTATATTAACAAAAAATATCTTGCATTACTTAAGATTTCTATTGAAGAAACTTTGAATCAGGAACTTGAACTTCAGATTATACTTCCAAACGAGACAGTGTCTAAGATTGAAGATGAGTCATCTAAGATTTCATCTGTTAGTCAGGAAGATATTTCTTTAGAAAATAGAATATTAGATGCAAATCTTAATAAAAAATATACTTTTGATTCCTTTGTAGTAGGATCAAACAATAATATTGCTCAGGTTACGTCTTTAGCTGTAGCTGAGTCTCCCGGCGATGTTTATAACCCATTGTTTATTTACGGTGGTGTTGGACTTGGAAAGACTCATCTTATTCAGTCCATTGGTAACTTTGTATTAAAAAACAACCCTTCAGCTAAGGTTTTGTATACTACTAGTGAGTCATTTACCAACGAAGTTATTGATTTACTTAGAAAAAAGAAAACTAATCAGGAAGAGATTATTGAATTTCGTAAGAAATACCGAAGTGTTGATGTTTTACTTATAGACGATATTCAGTTTATTTCCGGTAGAGACAGAACACAAGAAGAAATTTTCAATATTTTCAATGATTTATTTATGAAACATAAGCAGATTGTTTTAACTTCCGATAAGAAGCCTAAAGATATGGAAGGTATTGCCGAAAGACTTATTAGCCGTTTTGAGCAGGGACTTACTGTTGATATTCAGAACCCTGACTATGAAACACGTATGGCTATCTTAAAGAAGAAGGCTGAAACTTCAGGCTATAACATAGATGAAGGTGTATTGCAGTATATTGCTAACCACTTTGTTTCTAACGTCAGGGAACTTGAAGGTTCTCTTACACGTGTTATTACATTTTCAAAGATTAGTCACTCTCCAATTACAGTTGATTTTGCATCAGGTGTACTTCAGGAGCTTGTGGCACCTAATCAGGAGAATGCCATTACATGTGAATACATTATTAATATAGTAGCAGATCATTTCCAGATATCTCCTACTGATATATGTTCAAAAAAGAAGAGTCGTGAGTTTGCATATCCACGTCAGATTTGTATGTACTTATGTAGAGTATTTACAGATGAAAAATTAGAAACTATTGGTGCTGCCTTAAAGAAAACTAATCACGCAACTGTTAGCTATGGCTATGACAAAATCAAATCAGAAATCGAAACAGACTCTAAGACAAGAGATCTTATAGATGTTCTTAAAAAGAAGATTAATCCTAACTAGTTATTAACATTTTTAATAGAGTTATTAACATTTGGTTGATAATTTAGTTAATAACTTACAGTTTTTGTGTTAATAACTTGTTGATAGTATTTGTTTTTGTTAACAATTTGTCATAATTTAATGTTAATTGTCGAAAACTCAAAAGTTAGTAACTGACATTTTTAGGTTAATTATTTGCAAGTTATTAACAAGTTATTATTTTTCGAACTTCCTTTATTCACAAGGGATTCGACTACTTATTAACATATTAACGTTGCTTATTATTATTATTATCTAATATATATATTTATTTATGAGTACTTACGTACCGTTATTTTTACGATAAAGGAGATTTATAATGAAACTAGTTTGTAAAAAATCAGATTTGATTACAGGTATTAATATTGTAATGAAAGCTGTATCATCAAAAACTACAATGTCAATTCTTGAATGCATTCTTATTGATGCAACTGAAGGAGTAATTAAATTTACTGCTAACGATATGGAATTGGGAATAGAAACTAAAGTTGAAGGTGAAATTATTGAAGCTGGTAGTATTGCCATTGATGCTAAGATTTTTTCAGAAATTGTTCGTAAACTTCCTGATAATGATGTTGTTATTGAAGTTAACGATGAAACAAAGGCTAATATTACCTGTGAAAATTCAAAATTTAATATTCTTGTAAAATCAGCAGATGATTTTTCTTATTTACCTGAAATTGAAAAGAAAGATAAGATTACTCTTTCACAGTTTGCTTTAAAGGAATTAATAAGACAGACTATTTTCACTGTTAATGATGCAGATAAGAATAAGATTTTAACAGGTGAATTGTTTGAAGTTATGGGTAACAGGCTTAAAGTTGTTGCTCTTGATAAGTTTAGAATTGCCATTAGAAACATGGAATTAAAAGAGGAATATGGTAACTTTAAAGTTTTAGTTCCCGGTAAGTCATTAAATGAAATTAGCAAAATCTTAAATGGTGGTGTTGATGATGAGGTAAATATTTATTTCACATCTAACCATATCTTATTTGAATTTGATGAAACAAAAGTTGTTTCAAGATTAATTGAATGCAGTAATTATTTTGATACTGATAAGATGATTAGTAATGATTATAAGACTAAGATTACTATTAACAAAAAAGAAATGGCTAACTGTATTGACAGAGCAACTCTTTTAATAAAAGAAGGAGACAAGAAACCTGTATTCTTAACTATTAAGGATACAGAAATGGAATTGTCAATTAATACATTTATTGGTTCAATGGATGAAAGTATCCCTATTGTAAGAGAAGGTTCTGACATGATGATTAGCTTTAATCCAAAATTCCTTATTGATATTTTAAGAGTTTTAGATAGTGAAGAAGTAAACATTTATTTCACTAATCCTAAGGCACCTTGTTTTATCAGAGATGATGAGAACAGCTACATTTATGTAGTGCTTCCTGTTGTACAGTAAAATAGTTTAGAGAGGAGATAGTACAAATAATATTTTTTGTTTGTATTAATTTGGATAAAAATGGAAATAACTATAAAAGATGATTTTATAAAATTAGGTCAGGCATTAAAACTTGCCGGTCTTGTTGACTCAGGTGTGGATGCTAAGTTTGTTATCCAGGATGGTCAGGTTAAAGTCAACGGAGAAGTTGACACAAGACGTGGGAAAAAACTTTATGCCGGAGATACATTTGAGTTTGAAGGAACAGTGGTAACTGTAAAATAATGATTGTAACAAAGATAGAACTTAGCAATTTTAGAAATTACGATTCTCTTAGTTTGGAATTAGATGATAAAACTAATATCTTATATGGTAAAAACGCTCAGGGAAAGACTAATGTGTTAGAGGCTATTTATCTTTGCAGCACAACTAAATCACATAGAAGTAGCAAAGATGCAGAACTTATAAAGTTTGAAAATAATGAAGGTCACATAAAACTTTTTATTAACAAAAAAGGCAGAGAGTATAGAATAGACATTCATTTGAGAAAAAATAAGTCAAAAGGAATAGCGATAAATGGAATACCAATTAAGAAAGCCAGTGAGCTTTTTGGAATATTTAATGTAATATTTTTTTCCCCGGAGGATTTGGATATTATAAAAAACGGACCAGCTGAAAGAAGAAGGTTTGTGGATATGGAGTTATGTCAACTAGATAAAATATATGTTTATAATTTAATTAACTACAATAAGGTTTTGGGACAAAGAAATCAGTTATTAAAAGACATATATATGAAACCGGAACTTGAAGATACTCTGGATGTATGGGATATGCAGCTTGCAGAGTATGGAAGTAAGGTTATTAAGAGAAGAGAACAGTTTATAAAAGATATTAACAAGATTATAAAGCCAATTCACAGAAAACTTACAGAGAACAGCGAAGAAATAGAAGTTGTTTACAAAAAGAGTTGCAATGAAGATGAGCTTTATAACAAAATTATAGAAAACAGAAAGAAAGACATTAAGCTGAAAAGTACGTCAGCAGGTCCACATAGAGATGATATTTTATTTTTTAACAAAGATATTAATATTAGAACCTATGGAAGTCAGGGACAGAAAAGAACTGTTGCTCTGTCGCTTAAGTTGGCGGAAATAGAGTTGGTCAAGTCTTTGATTAATGACACACCAGTGTTATTATTAGATGATGTTTTGTCAGAACTTGATTCGGACAGACAGAATCACTTACTAAAAAGTTTAGATGAAATTCAAACTGTAATAACATGTACAGGTTTAGATGAATTTATTGAAAATCGATTTAGTATAAATAAAGTTTTCCAGGTAACAAAAGGCAAAATTGAAGAAAGAACTGTTTAAAAAGCAATAAAAAATATAATCCGTTATTGCAAATACTGAAAGGAGTTACGAATGGGTAACAATACTAACGTTGAAAATGAATATGGAGCAGATCAGATACAGGTATTGGAAGGGCTTGAAGCTGTAAGAAAAAGACCGGGTATGTATATAGGTTCAACTTCATCAAGAGGTCTTCATCATTTAGTATATGAAATTGTTGACAATGCGGTAGACGAGGCATTGGCAGGATATTGTGATACTATTGATGTTCAGATTAATGAAGATAATTCTATTACAGTAAGAGATGATGGTCGAGGAATACCTACAGACATTAATACAAAGACAGGAAAACCTGCAGTTGAAGTAGTATTTACAGTACTTCATGCCGGAGGAAAATTCGGCGGTGGAGGATATAAAGTATCAGGTGGACTTCACGGAGTAGGTGCTTCAGTTGTTAATGCATTATCTAAATGGTTAGAAGTTAAGGTTTGTCGTGGTGGAAAAGTTCACTATCAGAAGTATGAGTATGGTAAGGTTGTAGAACCGCTAACTGTTATCGGTGATTGTAATCCTGATTTTACAGGAACAGAAGTAAAATTCTTACCTGACGACACTATATTTGAAGATACAGTTTATGATTATAAAACACTTGAAATCAGATTAAGAGAGACAGCTTTCCTTACAAAAAATCTTAAAATCGTATTGAGAGATGTTAGAGAAGAAAAGCCAATAGAGAAAACATTCCACTATGAAGGTGGTATAAAGGAATTTGTAAATTACTTAAATAAAGGAAAACAGGAATTATATGATGATGTAATTTATTGTGAAGGCACAGTTAATAATGTTTATGTTGAAGTTGCAATGCAGCATAATGATGCATATACAGAAAACACTTTAAGCTTTGTAAATAACATTAACACACCTGAGGGTGGTACACAGGTTGAAGGTTTTAAGAGAGCAATTACAAAAACATTTAATAACTATGCAAAACAGAACAAGATTTTAAAAGAAAACGAAGAAAATCTTTCAGGTGATGACTTTAGAGAAGGTCTTACAGCCATCATTAGTGTAAAGATTGAAGATCCTCAGTTTGAAGGGCAGACAAAACAGAAACTTGGAAACAGTGAAGCAAGAGCTGCAGTTGAAGGTGTAATGAGTGAACAGTTAACTTATTATCTTGAACAGAATCCGGCAATTGCAAAAATTATTTGTGAAAAGGCTGTTTTGGCTAAAAGAGCAAGAGATGCTGCAAGAAAAGCCAGAGAAGCAACAAGAAAGACTGCATTATCAGTGGCAGCCCTTCCGGGAAAACTTTCAGACTGTTCAGATAAGAACCCTGAAAACTGTGAAATATTTATAGTCGAAGGTGATTCAGCCGGTGGCTCAGCTAAGAAGGCAAGAACAAGAGCAACACAGGCAATACTTCCACTTAGAGGTAAGATTCTTAACGTAGAAAAAGCACGTATTGATAAGATTATGGACAATGCGGAAATCAGAACAATGATTACAGCTTTTGGTACAGGAATTCAGGAAGACTTTGACATAACAAAACTTAGATATAACAAGATTATTATTATGACTGATGCCGACGTTGACGGCGCTCATATTGATACACTTATGCTTACATTCTTCTATAGATTTATGCCTGAGTTAATTAAGGATGGCCATGTATACCTTGCAATGCCGCCACTATATCAGGTAACAAGAAACAAGAAGAACTATTATGCATATAGTGATGATGAGTTAAATCAGATACTTACTGAAATCGGACGTGATAATCAGAACAAGATTCAGCGTTACAAAGGTTTAGGTGAAATGGATGCAAGTCAGTTATGGGAAACAACAATGGATCCTAATACAAGAATTTTAAAACAGGTAAAAATTGACGAAGATAAATTATCAGAAATGGATCAGACATTTACAATACTTATGGGGGATGATGTAGAGCCAAGAAGAGAATTTATTGAAGCAAATGCAAAATTTGTTAAAAACTTAGATATATAGGAGGAAAATATAAGTGGACGATAAGATATTTGACAAGATTCATGAAGTAGACTTAAAAGAAACCATGGAAACCTCTTATATAGATTATGCCATGAGCGTAATTGCATCAAGAGCATTACCTGATGTAAGAGATGGTTTAAAGCCGGTTCAGCGTAGAGTACTTTACTCAATGGTTGAACTTAATAACGGACCTGACAAGCCACACAGAAAATGTGCCCGTATCGTTGGTGATACAATGGGTAAATTCCATCCACATGGTGATAGTTCTATTTACGGAGCATTGGTTAACATGGCTCAGGAATGGAATACAAGATATCCTTTAGTTGATGGCCATGGTAACTTTGGTTCAGAAGACGGTGATGGTGCTGCCGCAATGCGTTACACTGAAGCACGTCTTAGCAAAATATCAATGGAAATGGTTGCAGATATTAACAAGGACACTGTTGAATTTACACCAAACTTTGATGAAACAGAAAAAGAACCATCAGTACTTCCATCAAGATATCCTAACCTTTTGGTTAACGGAACAAGTGGTATTGCCGTAGGTATGGCAACAAATATACCACCACACAACTTAACAGAAACAATAAATGCAATTGTAAAAATAATTGACAATAAAGTAGAGGAAAACAGAGACACAACCATAGAAGAAATTATGGAAATTATTAAGGGACCTGATTTTCCTACAGGTGCTACAATCTTAGGTAGAAAAGATGTTGAGCAGGCTTACAGAACAGGACGTGGAAAAATTAAAACACGTGCAGTTTCTGAAATTGAAACAATGGACAATGGAAAGAGCAGAATTATTGTAACTGAACTTCCATACATGGTTAACAAAGCCAAGTTAGTAGAAAAGATTGCAAGTCTTGTAAAGGAAAAGAAAGTTGATGGAATAACAGACTTAAGAGATGAGTCAGATCAGGAAGGAACACGTGTTGTAATTGAAGTAAGACGTGATGCCAATGCTAATGTTATTTTAAATCAGCTTTATAAGCATACACAGTTACAGGATTCTTTTGGTGTAATTATGTTAGCATTAGTTAACGGAGAACCAAAAGTATTAAACCTTCTTCAGATGTTAGATGAATATTTGAAACATCAGAAGGATGTTGTAACAAGAAGAACAAAGTTCGAATTAAACAAGGCAGAAGAAAGAGCACACATTATTAAAGGTTTATTAATTGCCCTTGATAACATTGATGAAGTAATAAAAATAATCAGAGGTTCAAGAACAACTGCAGACGCAAAGAAGAACTTAATCGAAAGATTTGGTCTTTCAGATGCACAGTCACAGGCAATTGTTGATATGAGACTTCGTCAGTTAACAGGTTTGGCAAGAGAAGACCTTGAAGCAGAATACGCTGACTTAATGGCAAAGATTGATTACTTAAAATCTATTCTTGCAGATGAAAACAAACTTCTTACAGTAATAAAAGAAGAAATTGAAGTTATTAGAGATAAGTTTGGCGATGAGAGAAGAACAAAGATAGGAATAAATGTTGGAGATTTATCTGATGAAGATTTAATTCCTGAAGAAGATACAGTTGTAGCAATGACTAACTTAGGTTACATAAAGAGAATGACTGTAGACAACTTCAAGTCACAGAACCGTGGCGGTAAGGGAATAAAGGGAATGCAGACTATAGACAAAGACTTTATGAAGGATATGTTTATGGTTTCAACTCATGATTATATTCTTTTCTTAACTAATACAGGAAGAATCTACAAACTGAAATGTTATGAAATACCTGAAGCAGGAAGAACAGCAAGGGGTATGGCAATTGTAAACTTATTGCAGTTACAGCCTGGCGAAAAGATTTCTGCAATGGTACAGATGAAAGAATTTGAAGAAGACAAGTACCTTATTATGGCAACAAAGAAAGGTACTATTAAGAAAACACCTATAATGGCATATACAAATATTAGAAAGAGTGGTATTCAGGCTATTACTTTACGTGAAGACGATGAGTTAATAGATGTAAATATCTCAGATAACAATGATAATATTATGCTTATTACAAAGAAAGGTCAGGGAATTAAGTTCCGTGAAACAGATGTCCGTGAAACAGGACGTTCAGCAATGGGTGTTAGAGGTATTGAATTAAATCAGGATGATGAAGTAATTTCAATGCAGTTAGAATCACATGGCGAATGTGTTCTTATTGTATCAGCTAATGGTATGGGTAAACGTACACCATTTACAGACTTTAAGTTACAGAACCGTGGCGGTAAGGGTGTAAAATGCTATAAGATATCCGATAAAACAGGAGAGGTTGTAGGAGCTAAGGCAGTAAATGATGGAAACGAAATTATGATGATTACAAACGAAGGTATTGTAATTAGAATGTTCGTTAACGACATCTCAATTCTTGGAAGAGTAACACTTGGTGTTAAATTAATGAATACAGGTGACAAAGATGATATTGTTGTTGCAAGTATAACAAAAGTTAAAGAAAGTGTTACAGAAGCAGATGCATTAGAAGCAGCAAGATTAGCAGAAGAAAATGAAACATTAGCCGAAGGTAGTGAAGAACTATCAGAAGATTCAGATTCTGAAGATAATTAATAATTACTAAAAGGTGACTATATGGTCGCCTTTTACTTTATAAAAATGCCGGAAGGATAAAAGTAAAATGAGAAACATAGATTCAAGTGAAATTACAAAAAACATAAAAGAAATGTGCATAGAAGCAAATCATTTTCTAGCACCGGATATGGAAAGAGTATTTAAAAAAGCAAAGGAAAATGAAGAGTCAAAATTAGGATGCCAGATACTTGAGCAGTTAGATGAAAATTTGAAAATAGCTGCAGAAGATATGATACCAATTTGTCAGGACACAGGAATGGCAGTAGTTTTTATTGAAATAGGTCAGGACGTACATATAGAAGGCGAAAACTTAGAAGATGCAATAAACGAAGGTGTTCGTCAGGGATATGTTGACGGCTACCTTAGAAAGTCAGTAGTAAGTGATCCTATAATAAGAGAAAACACAAAAGACAATACTCCGGCAGTAATACATTATAGTATAGTTCCGGGCGAAAATATAAAAATAACAGTAGCTCCAAAAGGATTTGGCAGTGAAAATATGAGTAAGGTATTTATGTTAAAACCTGCAGATGGAATAGAAGGCGTAAAAGATGCAGTATTAACAGCAGTAAAAGAGGCCGGTCCTAACGCATGCCCTCCAATGGTAGTAGGTGTTGGAATAGGTGGAACATTTGAAAAATGTGCAATACTTGCAAAAAAAGCTTTGGCAAGGCCTGCAGACAGCAATTCAGAAATTCCATATGTAAAAGAATTAGAGGAAGAACTTTTAACTAAAATAAATAAATTAGGAATAGGACCGGGAGGCTTAGGCGGAACACAGACAGCATTATCCGTTAATGTAGAAACATATCCTACACATATAGCAGGCTTACCTGTAGCAATAAACATCTGTTGTCATGTTAACAGACATATAAGCAGAACACTATAAGGAGAACCATAATGAATAGAAACATAACAGCACCATTATCAGATGAAGTAGCAAAAGAATTAAAAAGCGGTGATTATGTATATATAACAGGTACAATATATACTGCAAGAGATGCAGCCCATAAAAGAATGTGGGAAGCATTAGAAAAAGGTGAAGAACTTCCTATAGAAATGAAAAACAACATAATCTATTATATGGGACCATCACCTGCAAGAGAAGGAAGACCAATCGGTTCAGCCGGACCTACAACTGCAAGCAGAATGGATAAGTATGCTCCAAAGCTTCTTGACTTAGGCTTAAAAGGCATGATAGGAAAAGGAAAAAGAAGTGAACAGGTAAAAGAAGCCATCGTAAGAAATGGAAGCGTATACTTTGCTGCAGTAGGAGGAGCAGGAGCAATATTATCAAAAGCAATTAAAAAAAGTGAAGTAATTGCATATGATGACCTTGGCACAGAAGCAATAAGAAAGTTATATGTAGAAGACTTTCCTGCAATAGTTGTAATAGACAGCCAGGGAAACAACCTATACGAAACAGCAATAAAAGAATATGCAAAACAGTAAAGTAACAAAAGAAAAACAAATATAGAAATAATCGAAAAAAACAATTAAAAATGTATTTGACAAATAAATGTTACTATATTATAATAACTAATGCACTGCACAAGTGCAGTAATTAAATAACTGATAAATAATCAGGCAAGGAGAAATACTCAAGTGGCTGAAGAGGCGCCCCTGCTAAGGGTGTAGGTCGTTTGCGCGGCGCGAGGGTTCAAATCCCTCTTTCTCCGTTAAGGACTCAAACAATGTTTGAGTCCTTTTTTAATAACTGGAAATTCCAACGGAATTTCCAGTTATTAAAAATCCTCCGGAGGATCACAGAGGCGCGAAAACGAAGTTTCGTCGTGTATAACAAAAACAAAGTAGTAGCAAGCAATTGTATAATCATAGAAACAAAAAAATAAAACTAAAAAGCTGTTGACATTATTCTACTAAAATGGTAAAGTATCTCTTGCACTGATCAAGTGCAGGAAAACAACAAAATATAAAGTTAAAAAACTTTAAAAAAAAGTTGTTGACAGGTAATAACGGAAATGTTATTATTAATGAGTTGTCGCAGAGACAACAAAAAAGAATTTTAAAAAGTTGTTGACAGACAAAGAAAAATATGGTAAATTATTTTGGCTGTCGAAAAACGACAGAAATTCTTGAAAAAGAAAAATAAAAAAGTTGTTGACAAGCGACTGCAAGTGAGATATAATAAACAAGCTGTCGCAAAGAGACAGCAAACAGGAACATTGATAATTGAACAGCAACCATCCCTGAAAATTCAAAAATAAAATTTTCAGAGCGAACATTGTTAATTCGAGTAATCGAAGCTAACGATTTCCAAAACAACAGTAATGGATGAATGGCTAACGTCATTCTGACAGAACAAACACTTTTAACGAGAGTTTGATCCTGGCTCAGGATGAACGCTGGCGGCGTGCTTAACACATGCAAGTCGAACGAAGCACTTTATTTGATTTCCTTCGGGACTGATTATTTTGTGACTGAGTGGCGGACGGGTGAGTAACGCGTGGGTAACCTGCCTTGTACAGGGGGATAACAGTTGGAAACGACTGCTAATACCGCATAAGCGCACAGTACCGCATGGTACGGTGTGAAAAACTCCGGTGGTACAAGATGGACCCGCGTCTGATTAGCTGGTTGGTGAGGTAACGGCCCACCAAGGCGACGATCAGTAGCCGACTTGAGAGAGTGATCGGCCACATTGGGACTGAGACACGGCCCAAACTCCTACGGGAGGCAGCAGTAGGG